>JACCDQ011705093.1_pt1 | contig 19851 bp, 11 predicted proteins | sample 7446031 | NCBI WGS metagenome assembly JACCDQ01 (sample SAMN15323442, study PRJNA562643) | freshwater metagenome | isolation source: river surface water | place: USA:Blue River Watershed | collected 2017-08-17
GTGAAGTAAGAGGTTCCGTCTGTGATATTTTCCGCGTAGAAATGGAGCAAGGCAAAGCGGTCTAGTTGATTAATGCCGATCGCCTGACCCAATTCAAAGTCTGGTAAGGAGCCGCCACTGAGGTCATTAATTAGACCATTAGGATTATCGAGACTTCCACCCTGTAGCAGAGGAAATTGGGACGTAATAATATTGGCGGGGTCAAAGGGACTATTGATAGATTCGAGGATAAAGCCATCCCAATTAAAGTCGAGTTGTAATCCGTTAACCCCAACGGCATTGTCTCGAAAATCACCAACTACAATTTCCACGAAGAAGGATTGATAAAGTCCAATTTGGTCATTGTTGATAATTTCACCAGGATTACCGCCATTGTCTTTGAGTAGATTGATTCGGACTTGGAGGAGAGAGGGAGGGGGAGGAGTTTCGTTATCAACAATATTTAAGATGGCGGTTTGTTGAGTGCCTAATGTGGCTCCGCCTGTGGGATCAGATAGGGTTAAATTGAGGGTTTCATCGCCTTCATAAATGATGTCATCAATGATAGGAATATTGACTGTTTTGCTGATTTCTCCGTCGGCAAAGGTGACAGTCAGGGGAGTCCCATCATAGTCATTGTCTGCTGTAGCTGTGCCATCAGTTAAGTTGAGAGTAACGCTAACTTCCCCTGCGCTTCCCCCTGTACGAGTGAGAGTTACTTGATTAACAGGCGTTCCGTCTTCATTAATGCTAAATTGGGGGGAACTGAAGCTCAAAATGCCTGGAGAATCGCTTTCAATACCCTTGATTTGAGCGGTGAAGATTGTAGTATCATATAGATCATTTGATTCGCTTGGATCAAGGGCAAAGTCAACAATCGAATTAAGATTAACAACGGCTTCTACTTGATAAGTAATTCCTGTTGAGTCATATCCATCAATGAACTGTGACCAAATTTCAACTCCGTCAACAAAAATCCGTCCAATAACTCCATTCCCCCCCATGCCTGTTTTTGCCAGATGACCTTGGATTTGGATCGTTCCATTTGCTTCACTCATCCAACGACGTACAGCCCATTGTTCTACAGGTGTTCTTCCTTGACTTGTAATGATTCCATTGCCATGAGTAGCCATCGAATCTATTCGAGTCCAATAAGTGCCATCTTGAACAGTCCAAGTTTCGCCGTTAAACTGTGTCATTTGCTGAAAATCAGAGCTATCAAAAGGCCCGTCATAGTAACCGTAATACCAATTGTTTAGACCTTGTACTCCTGAAAAATCGAGTTCGGAATTCGCAATTTCTGTAATTGGGCTGTAGGAGTTATTAAATTGCCAATCGAGAATATCGTGATCTCCCGTTCCTCCGCCAGTACCAGAGGTAAAACCAATAAAGGCATCATTGGTTGTGAGAATGCTGGGAAGGTCAACCGTGTAACTTAAAAGTGCTGTGCTTGGTCGTAGGTTTGTTTCAGATATTCTGACTTCCAACAGGTCTGAAACTCCATTGTAGTCAATCCAAGCACTCCAAATATTGCCATTATTTAAACGATCAGCAACGAGTTGAGCAGTGACAGAATTAATATCTCCATTAATATCAATTCCAACATGATTACCGTTAATTTCTCCGTTGTTAAAAGTATCAAATTCTACCCCTAAACTTTGATTAATCCCTGCATAACCAATTCCTCCACCATCAGCACCAACATTGTTAGCAATTGTTTGTATGGTAAATACTAAACCGTCAGCACCTGGGCCATCTTCATCTCCCAAACCTTGTGAATCGGTAATTTGAAATTTGAAATAACTGCTAAAGGAGGCATTGTTAGACAAATTAATTGCATTTGTCAGAAAAGCACTGCCACTTTGCCAGTAATCATCAGTTAACCGTAAAATAGATGAGACTCCATCAATACCAATACCGAATTTGGCTGAACCATTTACGGTAAAATTGGCGGGATTTAGAAGTGTAGCATTGTTAATGTCATTGTCAATAATCGTTAAACTGGCAGTTGTTTGTGTTCCTAATGTTGCCCCATTACTAGGATTGGAAAGGGTTAAATTTAAAGTTTCGTTGATTTCAGGTAGATTATCGTTAACGATTGGAATATCTACAGTTTTACTGGTTTCGCCATCGGCAAAGGTGACAGTAATCGGAATCCCATTATAGTCATTGTCTGCTGTAGCTGTGCCATCGGTTAAGTTGAGAGTAACACTAACTTCTCCTGTGCTTCCTTCTGTGCGAGTTAGGGTGACTTGGTTAACAGGCGTTCCGTCTTCGTTAACGCTAAATTGGGAATTGCTAAAGGCAATTGTATTTGTGTTATTAATAAAAGTTTGAAAGATTTCAGTATCCCCATCTATACCAAGCCAAACCACATTGTTACCTGATATTTGAGGAAATTGATCATAAATAGTGTTATTAGTTAACTGGAAAGTCGTAGTGCCATTATATAGATATATCTCCGTCCCGAACCAAACAACATTATTTCCCGATACTTGAGGGGCTTGATCGGTAGTATTATTGTTAGTTAATTGAAGAGTTGTAGTCCCATTATAAAGATAAATCTCTCCTCCACCAGCACCCCAAACGACATTATTGCCTGATAGTTGAAGTTGCGTCCCTCGTTCAGCCAATGTAATCGTCTCGGCACCGTTATAGAAATAAATTGCAGAGCCAGTACCAGAGATAAAGTCTCCTCCCTGCCAAGCAACATTGTTTCCCGATACTTTAGGTGTTATTCCTCCGCTACTATTAGGAAGTAAAACAGTTGAAGTTCCGTTATAAAAATAGATGCCATCAGAGCCAGACCAAACAGCATTATTTCCAGATATTTGAGGCTCTTGATCATTCGTATTATTGTTAGTTATTTGTATGGTAGCAGTGCCGTTGTAAAGATAAATTTCTAGATCGTTACCATCCCAAGCTTGCCAAATAACATTATTACCTGATATTTGATATTTATTTCCTCCATTGCTATTAGGAAGCAAAAAAGTTGAAGTTCCATTGTAGAAATAAATGCCGTCTGAGCCAGCCCAAACCACATTGTTACCTGATATTTCAGGCTCAGTGCCATTATCAGTTAATCGAAAAGTTTCTGTTCCATTATAGAGATATATAGAGTTGCCACTGCCGCCTTCGTAGCTCCTCCAAACCACATTATTTCCTGATACTCGAACAAGATCATCTTCTCCAATATTATTTGTTAATTGATTAATTGTCCAGGTACTCTGCTCGATCTCCATTGCTTGCCCCCCAATTACCACCACCGCATGATCATCTTCCGTTTTAATCCGACTCAACTCAGTCGAACTCAAACCACCCCCCCGTACCAAAGCCGAAAACAACTCCCCCTCATCCCCCGCCATATCCGTTGTATTAACCTGAGCATCCACAAAATGCCCAATCTCCTCAATTAACACCGATCGCAACCGCGCCACATCCCCCGTCACCAAAGCTTCTGATAAATAAATCTTGCCCGTTTGAGCCGAAAACGCCCCCAGAGCACCGTTTAACTCCCCATCCGCTAAAACCTCAATTTCAGGCAACACCGCCACCACCTGCAAAAACTGCTCCGCACTGACCACCGTACCGAAAACCAAATTAAACTTCTCCGCAAATAACGGATCAGCCGCAAAACTCCTCAAAGTCTCAGTCACATCGGCAACGGCATTAGCGAGAATCGGCAAAAACGTATTAGTAGTCATGGGAGAACGAGAAGGATAAAGGCAAAATCATTGAAGTTGCACTAAATCCTATCAAACCTTTAACAAAAAATCAACCAATAAAGCAAAAAAATTTAAAGTGATGCAGATCACGACAATTGGGTAATGTAGCAAACCCTTACACTGACTAGGCTTAATCAATTTGTTCAGTAGCACAGTCTTCTAGCCTTTAGTGGTTAACCTACTGAACTTTTAGCTTATGACAGGCAGGATACCCATCCCACAATACCGAATCACTCTACAATCTGTCATAGTCTTCAGGCTCTTGCTCAGACACCTTGGCCAACACCTGCTGGAACTGCTCCCAACTCCCCTTTTTAGCCCTCTCCTCCCAATAATCCTTCGTCATCCAGGCTGAAACCTGAGCAGACAAAGCCATTAACACCAACTGCTCCATTGAAATTGCCTCCCGATCTGCCAAAGACGCTAACTGTTGATACAAAGTATCAGGCACTTGGGTTTCAAGTTTGATCATTCTATTTCTCCAATCAGTTGTAGAAATTGCTTAGGGGTTAAAATACTGATACCAAAACTTTTAATCGCCTTAAGGTCTTTTTGATTATAACTAATAATGAAATCAGACTGCGATTCAACCGCCAAATCAATTAAAAAATCATCATTGGGGTCACTCGATACCGGTCGCCAAAGATAAAATATTTCTCGCTGACTCCCAAGACTACAAAAGCCATTGATCACTTGTTCAATATCTTCTAAACTTAACCCTAAATCTTGGTAATTTCGCTTAAGAACCTGTTCATACTCAAAGATTAAAGTAGTGGAAATATTAATTTTTAGTCGTGGATCATTCAGTAACGTTAACAATTTATAAGAAGCACCCCACTTTGATCTAAGCCCCGACAATACAACATTCGTGTCAATAACTAATTGATAAACTCTCATCAGATAATCCCTTTTTTAACTGATGCCTAAAACCTTAAATTCTAGGTAACACCGCCACCACCTGCAAAAACTGCTCCGCACTGACTACCGTACCGAAAACCCCATTAAACTTCTCCGCAAATAACGAATCAGCCGCAAAACTCCTCAAAGTCTCAGTCACATCGGCAACAGCATTAGCGAGAATCGGCAATGCGTGCGAGGATGTCTTCAATACTATAGGTGACAGTCGTTTTTGGTGTAGTCGTCATAGCCCACTACCAGAATTTCTTTTGCCATTATAAACAATCATCGGCGATCGCCTAAGCTGGTAGTTCAACTTGAGCATTGTCATGATATTTATGACTAAGCATTACTTCCCAAACGGCGACGACGACAACGCTCCGAACAATATTTCACCTCATCCCAACAATCCGCCCATTTTTTGAAAAATGGAATATCGGGTTTACATGATTTTCCTCAGAATGAGGCTTAGAAAATAAAAAAGACAATCATATAAATCGCACTCACACTCAACTGTAAAGCCATGACAATTAAACCGTATTTTAAAAAGCGATGGAAGGTGATTTTTTGACCATGTTGTTCTGCGATACCTGCCGCCACAATGTTGGAAGAAGCCCCCACTAATGTCCCATTTCCGCCTAGGGTTGCCCCGTACATCATGGCATAGAATAATGGTAAAACTTCGGGGGGAAATTGCCCCGCGTAGTCAGGACTGAGAAACTCTGGGGTTAATAGGTTAACACTGACTAAGTATTGTTTTAATAGGGGAACCATGGCTACCACTAAAGGAATATTTGGAACGACACTGGATAACAGACCAATGACGAACACTAACACGATGGAGCCAAGAAAAATATTTTTGCCTAAGATCACCGCTAATAGATTAGATAAATTTGCAATCACTCCCGTCTTCTCTAAACCACCAATTAACACAAAAATAGACATAAAAAAGAGTAAGGTACTCCAATCTACATCTCTTAAAATATTATTCACAGTATCAATCTTGCTTTTAGAGGCTAATAATAAGGCCATGGTTGCTCCCAATAACGCAACGGCGGCCGGGGAAATCGGAATGGGAAAGGATTCGCCAATTACAAAAAAGAGTAGAACAAAGCTGACAATAACACCGCCGATCGCCAAAACTTGAGGATGATTCACCTGGGGATGGGGTAAATGATCGAGATCTCGAAAACGAGTTTGCCAAATGTCTTTAAATAACACGGGTAATAGCGCGACAATGACGATAATCGCTAATAGACCGCCAAAACTTAACCGTTGCAAATATTCTAAAAAACTAATATTAATCGCATCCCCCACAATAAAGGTGGCTGGATCGCCAACTAGGGTTAACAAACCCGCACTATTGGCCACAAAAACCATCAAGATGAGTAACGGTACAAAATCTACTCCCATCTCGGCGGCGATCGGAGGAATTAAGGGAGCCAATAACATCACCGTTGTAGCATTGGGTAACACCGCACAAATCGGGGTCGTAATCCCGACAATTCCTAATAATAATAATTTACCTCTACCCTTAGTCAAGATAACCATTTTTGTGGCTAAATATTCAAAAATCTTGGTCGGCTCAAAGGATCTGACTAAAATCATTACCCCTAAAAAAAGTGCTAGGGTTCCATGGCTATTCCCAATGTAATTAATGGCTTCTTTGAGGGTCATCACATGGGCAAAAATAAGGATTAATGCGCCCAATAGACCGGCAATCATTAAGTCTAGCCACTCTAAACTAATAGCGACGATCACACCAATAAAAACCGTAACAGCAATTACGCTGGAAAAATCTTGCATAAAAAGTGTCTCAAAGGTTACAAGCATTCAATAAGGACTGCTTATTGATCAAGAATGTTAAGGTGATCGAGGATAAAAGTTTTTTCGATTATAACCAATCTCCGACCAAAATATAAGCTCCCCAATAAAAAGGATGTTTAAACCAGGGATCTTTTAATAAAGCTAACTGGGTTTGGCGGATGGCTTCGGCTTTGCTCACTTTTTGGGTCACAAATTGCCGATAAAATTCGCCCATAAATTTGGCCGTTGCTTCGTCATTCACTGACCAGAGAGTTGCCATGGTACTTTTCGCTCCCGATCGCACAGCCATGCCAGCTAATCCAAGGGCGGCCCGTTGATCACCGATCGCCGTTTCACAGGCACTTAAAATTAAGAGATTAATGGCATTTTCGCCAGTGGGATTACTCCTTTGTAATAGGTTAACCAAATCAGTAACATTGAGCGGTTTTTCCCAGGTATCAATAAACGTATCCTGGAGTTGGGAACTAAAACGGCCATGGCTGGCTAAATGCACAATACCAAAATGGTTATAGGTCAAACGTCGTTGTAGTTGGGTCGCAACAAAATCTTGATTGAGTAAAGGGGTTACGGCGGTTTGGGACTGGACAGAATTGAATTCTTGTTCGACGTAGAAAAGGGGTTGGGAACGTCCCTGGTTTTCGGTAATACCGGCAAATAGTGTGGGAGAAGTTGAGGCGGAATTAGGCGCGGAAGCCAAAAGGGTGAGGCCGGGGGTGATAGCGACTTGATAGCGTTCAATTAAAAATTTTCGGCCATCGTAGAGTGTGCCTAGGGGAATATGACGTAAGGCTCCATCGGGAACAAAGACTAGGGTTTGAATTGCTTGCTGTTGCTTTAAAAGGGGTTCTAAGGGCTGAATAATTGCTTGATATAATTGTTGAGCCGGTGCATAGAAATCCCGCCGACTACGAGTGACTAATCCTTGACGGAGTTGGGCGATCGCCGTTTCTAATTGGGGTTGGGTAATGGGACTGGCAAAAAATTGCAGAGGTTGATCAGGTAAACTGAGGATGAGACCCAGACGTTCCGGTAAAATAATTGGATAAATCACTGCCGTTTTTTCATCACGCCGGTCAATGTTTTCGGGTTGAGCGGTTAAACAGATAGCTCGAAAAAAGTTGTTTAATTCTTCAACCTGAAGAGATTCTAAGGTTTGACGGGCTAAAGTTAATTCCTCTAGGGGAATACTTCCCTGGGTTTGGGGAGTTAGGAGAAAATTGAGAAATTGCCGATACAGACCCTCAACATTTTTTTGAAAAGCTAATTGAAAATCCGGATTATTCACCAGATCACGGGTAACGATTTTTAAGGTGGCGATCGCTCCTAAATAATTCTTCTGGGCTTGGGCCGTTTGGCCTTGGCTTTCATAAATTTCGGCTAACTGCCACTGCCAACGGTAAAGTAATTCAGGGGCATTCAGCATTTCCGCTTGGGCGATCGCGGTTTGGGTAGCGTTTTGCGCCGCGAGGAGTTGTTGATTGGCCATTTGCACCCGACCCAACATTCCTAAACGATAATTTTCCGCCCGTTGATCGGCGATCGCCTGGGCCGGTTGTCGTAGCGTTTGTAATTGCTGAATTAAATTATCCCAACTAGGCAAAGAAGATTGAGACAAATTGAGGCTTTTCCAATGAATTAATTGCTCCAAAAAATTTAACTGGGCATAGAGTTGACTATGGCTCAGGGGAAGTTGAGTTAAGTTATTAGCAATAGATTGTTTTAAGGTTTCTGCTTGAGCAAAATCTGATTCTCCTAAGACCTGTTGAAATAAAGCCAACTGAGCTTGTATTTTTAAATTGAGTCGCGGAGCTAGATTGATCGCTTGCTGATACCAATTTTTTGCTAAGACCGGATTATTGTTAGCCTGTTCGAGTTGTCCTAAATGAAAGGCCATCTCACTTTTTAACCCTGGCTCCTGGGTTACTGTCCAAAGTTTTTCTAAAATGGCTTGACTGCCGCCTAATTGGCCTAAATTTCGCAGGGTATTGGCTAACAGTAACCAGGCGTTAATTTGTTCAGTTGTGGGGTCTAAATCGAGACGTTGAAGATGTTGGGTTAAGCTATCAAACCTTAAATCCTGACATTGGGTTTCCGTAAATCCTACAACGTTTAAAGCTTGGTTACAGGCTTGCGGATATAACCCCAGGGCCATTAACGCTTTGCTCTGGTTCAGTTGCGATCGCCGCCATCCCCCTAGGTCTCCTTGGGCTTGAAAGAGTTCGGCAGAGGTTTTCCAAGTTTGGCGGGCTTTTTCGCTTTGTCCCTGGGCTAACTGTAATGCTCCTTGGATGTTATACAGTTCCGCCAAAATGCCACTGTCACTGCCCTGGGCTAATTGCAGTCCCTGATTAATGGCCTGGTTGGCCTGGGGCCAATTCCCCTGATAACGATAGGCCTGGGCCAGATTGCCGTAGAGTTGGGCCGCTTCCAGGGTTTTGCCCTGCTGTTGATAGGTTGCAATTAACCCTTGCCACAGGGCGATCGCCTGGGTCAAATTCCCCTGATCGTAAGCCTGTTGAGCTTGGAGAGGTACAGACACAGACTGGGCTAGACCGATGGTCAGTCCCCAACCCCAGGGATTCAACCAGGGGAGAACCAAGGCCAATCCGAGTCCCCATAGAAAACTCACGAGGGAAAAATGACGAATATTAAACATTCCTGAAAATTCACCTTGAGGCGTGAAGCTTTCGTTTATGATACGATCAGCGGCTGAGGTAAATAGAGAGTTTTTTCCTAAATTCGCCTAGCAACCCTCCGCTATACCTCATCGAAATTACAACTCCTAGTTTTGAAGATCGCCCCCTAAATCCCCCAATACTGGGGGACTTGATCCATCAAGCCTCTACTGGTTTCCTCTCAAAGTTGGGATAGCAGAATTGCTAAATCTCTCAATATTGGAAGACTTGATCCATCAGGTTTTTACTGAGTTTCCCCCCCAAAGTTGGGGGGCCAGGGGGGCAAAATCATCTAAAGTTGGAAACCAGAGACCAAAAACTTTAGTTTTCCAAGGTGGATGAGGTATAACCCTTAGCTTTTCTATTCCATTTGCAAAAACGATTATGAAACATACCCTCTCAGTTTTAGTGCAAGATGAAGCAGGCGTTTTAACGCGAATTGCGGGGTTATTTGCGCGACGGGGCTACAATATCGAAAGTTTAGCCGTTGGCCCTGCCGAACAGTCGGGGGTTTCTCGGATTACGATGGTTGTACCAGGCGATCAGGACACGATTGAACAATTAACCAAACAACTCTACAAGTTGATTAATGTTCTTAAGGTGCAGGATATTACCCTAACGCCCTGTGTGGAACGGGAACTCATGTTAGTCAAAATTAATGCTAATGCGAGTACTAGGGCCGAGGCGATCGAGGTGGCTCAGATTTTTAGGGCGAGGGCGGTGGATGTTTCAGAGGATACGCTGACGGTGGAAGTGGTGGGCGATCCGGGCAAAATGGTGGCGATTCTGCAAATGTTGTCTAAGTTTGGCATTAAGGAAGTGGCCCGAACTGGGAAAATCGCGTTAGTCCGGGAGTCAGGGGTTAATACGGAATTCCTAAAGTTATTGGGAGAATAGTTTTTTTTAGGGTGTGTTGGGATTAATCCTAGGGAGCGATCGCGGTTATGGAGTTGCCGAGTCCTGCTGAAGATACTGGGGAACAGTCATCCCGGCTATCTAAGGAGTCTGGAGGCCGAGATGATGCTTTTGCGGTGCATAGTACCAGTTTCAGTGACCAGGCAACAGGTGATGATTCTCTCGGTTTTAAGCCTTATGTAACGGCGATCGCCGAATTTTTATTAAATCCGGATACCAAGCCACCCTTAACGCTTTCTGTGGAAGGGGAGTGGGGCAGTGGCAAGTCTTCTTTTATGAAGCAATTGGATTTATATTTGCGAGAAAAGGGACAAAGAACGGTTTGGTTTAATGCCTGGCGACACGATAAAGCGGAGGCAGTTTGGGCGGCGTTTGCGTTGTCTTTTATTAAGCAAATTTCAACCCCTAAAGAAAACAGCAGAAAAGCTTATTGGGAAGTTTTTCAAGGTCATGTACGGTTAATGATCTCGCGTTTTGACCTGACGAAAGGTTGGCTAGAATTATCCCAAGTGGCCTTGATTGCTTTGTTTGTCATTTGTGCGGCTTTAGCCATTCCCTTTATTTTGGCGATTTATGGTGTAGCGGGTATCTCCCAACTGATTCAAGCCTTAAAAAGTCCCGATCAAATTTTACAGGCGATTTTATACGTCTTGGGTATTGCGGGCGGTGGTAGTATATCAATGGCGGGTTTATTGACTTTATTGAAAAAAATCCCCAGTATTCTTGGCAGTCCTAAACTCAATTTAATTAAGTATCTTAAGTCGCCTAATTACAACAAACAATCGGCATTTATTGAAGAATTTCATGAAGATTTTGCCAAAATTGTAGATGCGTATATTGGCGATGGCAAAGTTTTTGTGTTTATTGATGACTTAGACCGGTGTGAGCATCCCAAAGCGGCGGATTTAATGCAGGCGATTAATTTAATGATTGCCGATGATCCTTCGGTGGTTTTTATTTTGGGGATGGATCGGGAAAAAGTGGCGGCGAGTTTAGCGGTTAAATATGAACAAATTTTGGCCTATTTACCCTCCGAAACCCAGGAGATTGATCCGGATATTTTAGCTCGCAGAAATCTGGATAGGGGTTTAGCCTACGGTTACAGTTTTATCGAAAAGTTTGTTCAGCTTCCTTTTCAAATTCCCCAGCCTTCCCTTAAAGATTTTGATCAATTTTTTGAGCAACTAACGGCTTCTAAAAAATCCCCATCTTCAACGTCAGAAATCTCTCCACAAAAGTCTTTTTTGGCATTATCTAAAGTTACTTGGCCTTGGTCGCGCCAATCAACTCAACCACTTGGGCAAATTCAATCAGCCCAGAAAAACCAAGAAGTCAATCCGATTGAGGGTTCTCGTTCAGGAAATATAGTCCAGGTTGATTTAGGAGCGATTGCTCAAACTGAAGCGACACCGCTACAAATTCAAACCCAAAAGCGATTAGAAACGATTCAAGTTAAATTTGGTCAAGATTCCCCGGCGGTTCGGGATGTGATTAGAATGGTTGCCCCATTTTTTGACTACAATCCCCGTCGGATTAAGCAATTTCTGAATCTGTTTCGTCTTAAGGTATATATTGCCTACCTAACGGGCTTATTTGATCGCATTGAGGACGGGGAAGGGAATATTGTTCAGGAGGCGTTAACGGTTCCCCAGTTGGCAAAATTTACCGCCATTAGTTTAAAACATCCGTTATTTTTGTTGGACTTAAAAAGCGATCTTAATTTACTTCAGAGAATACACTATTCATGTGAGATCTTTCCCAAAGACGTGGAAACACACGAACTACCAAAAGAGAGTTTGTATTCTCAAAAATGGAAAAGAAATTATCCTAAATTAACGGAATTAATAACTTATGGTTATTGGTCAGAATATTACTTACAAGAAAGAGATTGTCCTACTGAGCCATATCAGCCACCAGATCCGCAGTTTAGTCTGGCAGATCTTAACGTGGAAATGTTATTAAAAATTTCGCCACAGGTGATTCGCTCTAATGCTCAAGCATCGGTCAGCCAACAGCAGGTTACAAATTCTAACATTGAATTATCTATTCCTGATCAGCAAGCCATTATTGAGCAAATTCTCAGTCAAATGGTTGATATTCCTGCGGGTCGCTTTCTCATGGGATCAGAGGAACATAAGTCAGAACAGCCCATCCATGAAGTTTATATCAGTGCTTTTCAAATCGGAAAATATCCTGTTACCCAGGAACAATATCAAGCCATCATGGGCAATAATCCCTCGCATTTTCAAGATAATCCTAATAATCCTGTTGAGAATGTTAGTTGGGACGATGCTCAAGCCTTTTGTCAAAAACTGAAAGAAATGACAGGTAAAGATTTTCGTTTACCCACCGAGGCAGAGTGGGAATATGCTTGTCGCGCTGAGATCCCCCCAACCCCCCTTAATAAGGGGGGCAGTTCGACTCGTTATTGTTTTGGGGATGATGAAAAGCAGTTAGGAGACTATGCTTGGTTTGCTCAGAACTCAGATTCAAAAACCCATCCTGTAGGAGAGAAAAAGCCGAATGCTTGGGGACTATACGATATGCACGGCAACGTCTGGGAATGGTGTGCCGACCCTTGGCATAACAGTTATGCTGAGAAACCGGAGAACATCAAAAACAATAGCAACACTATATGGTCAAATAGCAATGAATCTCGTCGTGTACTGCGCGGTGGTTCTTGGCTCAACCTTTCGAGGTACTGTCGCTCGGCGGTTCGGCTCAGGCGCTTTGCGGTCAACAGGAGCTACAACATCGGTTTTCGCTTGGTTCTTCTTTCGTTCTAGGATTCCTTACCCTTTTTACTTTTACCCTTTTTCCCTCTCCCCGGATTTTCCAAAAAAAACACATAGTACACATAGACTAGTCCATGAAAGAGTTAACACCGTTAAATCCATTCCTATTCTCCAGATAAACCGCAAAAATGATCAACAGCAACAATTATTGAATTAGCGGCGGCGATTATCGCAAAAACATTAAAATTGATCCATATTTGATGGAGCCAGTCCCCCTTTTTTCGGAGAACCAACCCCATGATGTTACCCCTAGGAGTCTCTTTACCCGATGATACGGCCAATCAATGGCGGTTTTATTTAGACGACTTTGTGAAAAACTATCAAACCGAATTGGCGGCGATCGCCTGGGGATTAGCTCAAGAATGGCAAGATCCCACCGCTTTTTTAGGTTTAGATCTCTTACCTCAACCCCATTTCATTCGTTATGACGATGAAGAATTAGAAAACTTTAATCGTCGAGTCGGGAATCATCTCCAGGAATTAGTCGGCATTGTCAAAAACCATGAACGGGAAACAGAAGTGGCAATTTTGGTTTTAGGGCCCGGCCAAGTAAAACTCCTCTTTTTTCAGCCCCCGTTATCTCCCCGCCAATGCTTTGAACAGCTTGCCCAGGAGCTAGACACCCTCCAGCAAACCCTAGAAACCCATCTCAGCCGTCTTCCTTTGGGAATTACCTAGAAATTCTGGGAAATTTTAGAGGCGATCGCTTCAGCAACCTCATTGCCTGTGGGATAGGCATCTTGCCCGTCCAGATTGCCACAGTGAAAGGCTCTCAGCCGAATGAATATCTTTTGCGTCGGCAACCCTGTTAAACTAAGAACGCATCTTTAGCGTTATCGCCCTGCCCTCTATTACCCTTTCCTATGTCCTCCATTCGCGCTATCCATCAACAACTGATCACCAAAGAACGTTCAGCCGTGGAAATTGTGACGGAAACGCTCCAACGTATTGAAACCCTGGAACCGAAACTGAAAAGTTTCTTGTGTGTGACGGCGGATCGGGCTTTAGCTCAGGCTCAACAGGTAGATAGCCGATTGGCCGCAGGGGAAGAAATTGGGCTATTGGCGGGGATTCCCATTGGTATTAAGGACAATATGGCCACCAGGGGGATTCCCACCACCTGCGCCTCACGAATTTTAGAAGGGTTTGTCCCGCCCTACGAATCTACCGTCACAGCCAAACTCCAGCAGGTGGGAGCGGTAATGGTCGGTAAGACCAATTTAGATGAATTTGCCATGGGCAGTTCGACGGAAAATTCGGGTTATCAAGTGACCGCGAATCCCTGGGACTTAACGCGAGTGCCAGGAGGATCTTCGGGGGGATCAGCCGCCGCCGTTGCGTCAGAAGAATGTGTAGTTGCCCTGGGTTCGGATACAGGAGGGTCAATTCGTCAGCCCGCTTCACTCTGTGGCGTGGTCGGGTTAAAGCCTACCTATGGGTTAGTCTCCCGTTTTGGGTTAGTAGCCTATGCGTCTTCGTTGGATCAAATTGGCCCCTTTGGTCGTTCGGTAGAAGATGCGGCCATTTTATTACAGGCGATCGCCGGTTATGATGTCCAGGATTCCACCAGTTTAAATATCGAAATTCCTGACTATACCCAATCCTTGAAACCGGATTTGAAAGGTTTAAAAATTGGGGTAATTACGGAAACTTTTGGGGAAGGTCTTGATCCGGTTGTGGCCGAAACAGTACAAAAGGCGATCGCCCAGTTAAAAAGTCTAGGCGCGAAAATTACCGAAATTTCCTGTCCCCGTTTTCGCTATGGCTTACCAGCCTATTATATTATTGCTCCTTCGGAAGCTTCAGCGAATTTAGCCCGTTATGACGCGGTGAAATACGGGATTCGAGAAGATGCGAATAATCTCTTAGAAATGTATAATCAAACTCGTGCTAAGGGGTTCGGCACGGAAGTTAAACGGCGAATCATGTTAGGAACCTATGCCCTTTCTGCGGGGTATTATGACGCTTATTATTTAAAAGCTCAAAAAGTCCGCACCTTGATTAAGGAAGATTTTGATAATGCCTTTGCCAAGGTGGATGTCTTAGTTTGTCCAACATCGCCAACCACGGCGTTTAAAGCGGGAGAAAAAACGGCTGATCCGTTGAGTATGTATATTTCCGATTTAATGACCATTCCTGTCAATTTAGCGGGCCTACCTTCGATGAGTATTCCCTGTGGGTTTGATGGTCAAAAATTACCGATTGGTCTGCAATTAATTGGTAATGTTTTACGGGAAGATTTATTATTCCGGGTGGGTTATGCCTACGAACAATCTACGAATTGGCATGAACAAAAACCTGTTTTATAGAGATAGGTAATCGAGAGCATCTCACTGATGTGACAATGATTAATACTTAATGGTTTTCAAGGGATAAGACTTTGAACATTGCTTGTCCCTACATGGTTACTAGAATTTTAGTTGGATTGTCGCTTTGGCCGGTTACTGATTAGTGTAATTCTGTGATAAAAGTTCATTGATCACTGCAATCTTGCAACAGTGGCAACGACAACAGGAAGATCAGGAACTGGCTCAAGCTTGTTCACTCGTAGATGAATTAAATTGAGGATGGACTGAAGAATAGCAAACCTCTGTAATGAGAGACTCAGGGTTAAATAAATGATAGAAAAACCATCAACTATATTTTTCGTTTGCTCCAATAATTGGGTTTACGCTTGGCATGAGCAATGGCAATTATCCAGATAGTCGTTTCTTGCTCAGTATAAAGGATGCTATAAGGAAAACGCTTAACTAACAAACGACGAATCTCTGATTGTAAAAAGAGCGTCCCTAATTTAGGATTGATACATATCTTGTCGAGAGACTGTTCGACCTCGGCTAACAATTCTAAACCTAATCCCTTAGCTCGTACTTCATAAAAGTGGATAGCCTTATCCAGTTCCTTTCTTGCTTGAGGATGCCACAAAAGAGATTTCATTGGTATTTATCCTTTAATGCTTGTATTACCTGTTGATGGGGTTCCCCTACTATCATTCCCTGATTTATTTCTGTTTGGCGTTGAAGTAACTCAGATTGCCAAGCTACTTCCCATGCCTCGTCTTCTACTTCATCAATGGAATCCAGTAAGAAATCAGCTAGAAAAGCGCGATCGCCAACGGATAATTGAGCTAATTCCTGTTTAAGGGTTTCTAATTTCGCTGTCATTACCAAAATCTCCTAGAAGAAGCATTATCACCTTTCAGTATAGATCCCCTCCCGTCAAGTTAACCCCCTGACCGCAACGGCAGTGATAGAATAGACTGTTACATTCTTTAAACAAACCCTGATCCAACGGCAATCGTTAGATCCTCAATCCTGAAACCGTCTCAATCCCTATGCTGAAAGCCCTCTTTGGTGATCCCAACGCTCGCAAACTAAAAAAATTCCAACCCTACGTCGCGGAAGTGAACGTATTGGAGGAGGATATAACCGCCCTGAGCGATGAGGAACTCAAGCAAAAAACCGTTGCCTTTCGGGAAATGTTGGAAAAAGCCCGCAATAACGAAGAAACGGAGGAGATTTTAGACGAAATTCTACCCGAAGCCTTTGCGGTGGTTAGGGAAGCCGGTAAACGGGTGTTAGGAATGCGCCATTTTGATGTGCAGTTGCTAGGGGGCATCATCCTTCATAAAGGCCAAATCGCGGAAATGAAGACGGGGGAAGGTAAAACCCTGGTGGCTACCCTGCCTGCCTATCTGAATGGTTTGACGGGTAAGGGAGTTCATGTGGTGACGGTGAACGATTACCTGGCGCGACGGGATGCGGAATGGATGGGCCAAATTCATCGCTTTTTAGGGTTGTCGGTGGGCTTAGTGCAGTCGGGCATGACCCCGGAAGAACGCAAGAAAAATTATGCCTGTGATGTCACCTATACGACCAACAGTGAGTTGGGTTTTGATTATCTGCGGGATAATATGGCGACTTCCATGGTGGAAGTGGTACAGCGTCCCTTTAATTTCTGCGTGATTGACGAGGTGGATTCAATTCTGATTGATGAAGCACGGACTCCGTTAATTATTTCGGGTCAGGTGGAACGTCCCACGGAAAAGTACATGGAAGCCTCGGATATTGCCGCCCAATTGATTAAGGATGAAGATTATGAAGTGGATGAAAAACAACGTAATGTGTTAATGACCGATGAAGGGTTTGAAAAGGCAGAAAAGTTATTAAACACGACAGATCTATTTGATAAAAATGATCCCTGGGCCCATTATATTTTTAATGCGGTTAAAGCCAAAGAATTATTTTTGAAAGATGTCAATTATATTGTCCGCGATAATGAAGTCGTCATTGTAGATGAATTTACGGGACGGATTATGATTGGTCGTCGTTGGAGTGATGGGCTACACCAGGCGATCGAAGCCAAGGAACGGGTGGAAATTCAACGGGAAAGTCAAACCTTAGCAACCATTACCTATCAAAATTTCTTCCTACTGTATCCCAAACTTTCAGGGATGACGGGGACAGCCAAAACCGAAGAAACGGAATTAGAAAAAGTTTATAACCTGCAAGTAACGATTACTCCGACAAACCGTCCTTCTCGTCGTCAGGATTGGCCCGATGTGGTCTATAAAAACGAAGAAGCGAAATGGAAGGCGATCGCCTTGGAATGTGAAGAATTACATAAACAAGGTCGTCCGATTCTGGTGGGGACAACTAGCGTAGAAAAATCGGAAGTGATCTCGCGGTTACTGGCAGAAAAAGGGATTCCCCACAACATCTTAAATGCTCGCCCGGAGAACGTGGAACGGGAATCAGAAATCATTGCCCAGGCGGGTCGTAAAGGAGCCGTCACCATTGCCACCAACATGGCAGGTCGGGGGACAGATATTATTTTGGGAGGAAACTCGGACTATATGGCGCGATTAAAAGTGCGGGAATACTTTATGCCGAAAATTGTGCAACCCGAAGACGGTCAATTAACAACAACGGCGGGTTTAGGGTTTGGCGGTCAACAGCCCCAAGGATTTGGCTCAACGGGTAAGAAAAAAACCTGGAAAGTGTCAGCCGATATTTTCCCTACAACGATTTCTGAGGAAGCTGAAAATCTGTTAAAAGAAGCGGTGAAATTTGCCGTCAGTGAGTACGGTTTGCAGAGTTTAACGGAGTTAGAAGCGGAGGATAAATTAGCCGTTGCTTCAGAAAAAGCACCTACCAACGATCTGGTGATTCAAAAATTACGGGAAGCCTATAATCTGGTGCGGAAAGAATACGAAAAATTTACCAGTCAGGAACACGCTGAAGTGGTGGAATTGGGGGGTCTGCACGTCATTGGCACAGAGCGTCACGAATCTCGACGCATTGATAATCAGTTGCGGGGGCGGGCCGGGCGGCAAGGCGATCCTGGTTCTACGCGCTTTTTCCTCAGTTTAGGGGATAACTTATTACGCATTTTTGGCGGCGATCGCGTGGCGGGTTTAATGGATGCGTTCCGAGTAGAAGAGGATATGCCCATCGAGTCGCGGATGTTAACCGGTTCCCTGGAAGGGGCGCAGAAAAAAGTCGAAACCTATTACTACGATATTCGGAAACAGGTTTTTGAATACGATGAGGTGATGAACAATCAACGGAAGGCCATCTATGCCGAACGTCGTCGGGTGTTAGAAGGTTTGGATCTGAAGGAACAGGTCTTGGTTTATGCCGAAAAAACCATGGATGAAATTGTGGATGCCTACGTCAATGCCGAGTTACCGCCGGAAGAATGGGACTTAGAAAATATGCTCAATAAGGCCAAAGAGTTTATCTATCTTTTAGAAGATGTGACGGTGGAAGATATGGGTGATATGACCGTTCCTGAAATGAAGACTTTTCTCCATGAAGAAGTCCGTAAGGCCTACGATTTAAAAGAATATCAGGTGGATCAAGCTCGCCCTGGGTTAATGCGCGAAGCCGAACGGTTCTTCATTTTGCAACAAATTGATAATCTCTGGCGCGAACATTTACAATCCATGGAAGCCCTGCGGGAGTCTATTGGCTTACGGGGTTACGGTCAAAAAGATCCCTTGATTGAATATAAACAAGAGGGCTATGAAATGTTCCTGGAAATGATGATTGATATTCGTCGTAATGTCGTTTATTCGCTCTTCCAATTCCAACCCCAGCCCCAACCCCAGACGGTTTAATTCCTCCTTTCCTTGAATCCAATTTCTTTTCCCCATTTTTGTGATGACTGCCAGTACTTTATCCCCCACTGCCCATTTCACGACCCAATTAATCTCTGGACTGTTGGCAATTAAACCGCTCTGGGCGATCGCCAAGGGTCAGGCCCGGCAAATGATGATCAAACGAGCGGAACGGTTAGGGATTCCCTGGCGGGAAACGGTACGTCAATGGCAACAGCAGGATTGGCAAGCGGACTGGCAAGCGATTCACAATGCGGATTTGGCCTATCCCGACTATTACCAGGCTTCCTTTCATGGTTACGACCAAGGCCATCTTTGTTGGGATGCGGCCTTTGAATTTGAGGTGGCGGCCAATGCTGTCCATGCCAGTCTTTATCCGGAAGCCGGGGCTAAGGGCGATCGCCGGTTACGGGAAAGTTATCACGATGTTTTAAAAGCCCAATTAGGGTATGAACCCCAGGCGATTTTAGACCTACATTGTACGGTGGGATTAAGCACGTTTATTTTGCAGGATTATTATCCCCAAGCCACCCTAACCGGTCTGGATTTTTCGCCCTATTATGTCACCTTAGCCCATTATTTAGGTACAGCCAAACAATCGGATATTACCTGGGTTCACGCGCTCCCGGAAGCGACTTCTTTACCGGATCAATCCTTTGATTTAGTGTCGGCTTTTCTCCTCTTTCACGAAATGCCCCAGGAACCCACCCGGCGTATTTTCCGGGAAGTTCGTCGGTTGGTACGACCGGGGGGAGCCTTCACGCTGATGGATATGAATCCGCGATCGCAGGCGTATTTAACCATGCCGCCCTATGTCATGACGCTTCTGAAAAGTACGGAACCCTTTATGGACGAGTATTTTGCCCTAGATTTAGAACAGGAATTATTAGCCGCCGGTTTTGATCAAGTGACGATTA
>JACCDQ011240975.1_pt1 | contig 19849 bp, 38 predicted proteins | sample 7446031 | NCBI WGS metagenome assembly JACCDQ01 (sample SAMN15323442, study PRJNA562643) | freshwater metagenome | isolation source: river surface water | place: USA:Blue River Watershed | collected 2017-08-17
CCCCGAGTTTACGGAAACGAAAGCGGTAAGAGGTTAGCCAGCGAGGTTCAGCCGGCCACGGTGAGGCTACCTGCCAGCGAGAAGTGCGAGGCTCGCCCACAATCTCAATCTCAGACGGGTCAAACCCTGCCTCAACCAGAAACTTGTCAAAGTCTGGCTTGTCGCCTTGCTCAAAACCAGGCGTAGTCGCTTCACCCTCAGAACCATCGAACTCAACCGCAGGATTCCAACCAGTCGGTGCAGTAATCTTTGGTGCTGGCTGACTCAGACCATCTAGCATGAGCAGTTACCGTCACGGTGGCGTTGAATAGACGAATCAACCAACTGCAAGCCACGAGTCTTCAAAGCGTTGCTGAGAGTCTTGTGAGGCCAAGCTGCGGTATCCGCAAGAGCATCAGTCAAAATCTTCTTATCTTTGTCATCCAATTCACTTAGAACCGTGCGAACTTTACACGGAAACTGGCGAACAGGGGGTTTCAAGTCTTCAAGCATAGTTTTAGCCTATCCGTAAATCGTTGTGGAACTCGTCAACCAGAACTTCTGCTAGGTCTTGAGCGTAACGTTCAGGATCTTCTCCGTCTTCAATCGCTTCCAAGATGCAAGACAAGTGCCTGCGTATAGCCTCCATGTCATCTGACCAGATTAGAGGCTTGCTGAGTAGGTCAGCAGCTTCGATTAGTTTGCTCATTTGTTTCCCCCTTCTATAACAGCAATAAAGTCACTAAGGCTCATGTAATCTACTTGGTTATTGCTTGCATCAAAGCGACTAAAGTTTTCTGCCAATAGCTTGATAATGCGTTCACGCTCAACCTTGACAGCCAATCCAACATCGCAAGGCTGACCTTCTATTGCACAAGCATGGCACTCGTAAGCATCAGGGTCTGCCAAAATTTGTTCGGTTGTTTCTGTAATTCTTTCGGCTTTTGCCTGTGCATAAAGAGCCGCCCAATCTATGTCTTTCTTGCTCATTTGTTCAACTCTTTCTTCACAAACTCCCACAAATCATCAACATCAACCTGTGCAACAGGCTTTACGACCAAATTTTTGCGTTCAAGCCGCCACCATTGGTTGTAATGAGTAGGACAAAATCCTTTAGCCCGAGAAGTCGCACCGCAAACTGTACAAACCTTACTGTCCGACGGCACAAACTTCAACGACATCTGACGACTAGGCATCTGAACATTATTAGCCTTGTTGTAACGGTAAGCCCTCATGTAATGGTTTGAACACAAACCCAAAGCAGATACAGGTCTTACACACTCAGGAAAGTTGCAATCAACAACCAAATCCAAAGTCAAATAATCTGACGCTAACAATTTCATTTCTTCAACTCTCTTGCAAGCCAGCGGTTAGCCGAGGTTGCGACTCTATCTCTTGCCCCAGCTGCGTAACGGCCAGCGTTAAACATTTTGCGTTCACGTTCTGAATCGGGCTTTGTGTAGGTGATTACCTGTGGTTGGTGTGTGACCTTGCGTGGGTTCTTCCAAGATAGGTCGTGGCGTTCGGCTTCAAGAGCTAATAGGAACTCATTTGTGTTCATTTACTTCTCTCTTTTGATAATTGAACCGCTGCAGTCGGTAGCATTACAAGAAATTTGAGAACCTACGGGTAAAGACTCCCATGCCCCCTCAACTAGAAAAAGAGGCTGACCACAAACAATGCAATTAGCAATGAGCATGTAGCCGCTCACTTGTTCTCTCCCTTGATAAGTTCGATGGCCTTACTCATTTCTAAAATACGAACTTGAATTTCCCAGTATTCTTTGCCCATAGCACCAAGCCTGTCTAAAGAATGTTCAACTTGACTTTTGCGTTTTTCTAGCAACTTGATAATGCGTTCCTGTTCCAAACGCATACCATCACGAACAGCCTGAGCCAAAACCTCAGCCAACTGATCAACCCTTACTGTCTGCATTTTCCAACTCCTTAATAAGTTCAAGAATCTGCTTAGAAGGTTTCTTAATCGTGCGAAGTTTCTTAGCAACCTCAACACGAGCCTCAAGGCGGGCAGTAGCAAAAATCATGTCACGCCAAGAATTTGTTTGGTCATAAACAGGAGTCGGAATCATGCTCGGCTCCAAACAGTAGCCTTACGACCAGAAGCAGACTTAGCAAACCCAACCTCTTTTACAAGGCCAAGACGCACAAGTTCTGCACGGCGAGAACGAATACCAGAAACAGAAGCATAAGGAGCCTTCCTATTTGATGAACGCACAAAATAAGCCTGAACAAGTTCCTCATCAGTCATTTTTTTGCGAAGCAGAACCAGGATGGCTTGCTGAGTTTTAGTGATGTTATCGACAGAAGCCGCAGCTAGGTGTGAGGTTTCTCGATCTTTGAGTCGTGCAAATGGCACTTTGGTTTCCTTCCCTGAAACATCAACAATTTGTTGATAACCAAAATGCTACACAATAAACGCTACATTTAGCAAGTTTATTTTCAAACGTGTTTATAACAGTTCGATAGCGACAAAAGCACCAGAGTTAGGGAAAGAAGTATCGCCTACATAAATTTCTTTAGCATGAAGTTCACACACCAAAGCATCATCCAACCAGACTCGAGCCTGAGTAAGCGAGTCAAACAAACCACGCACCAACTTATCCAAATCTGGTGGAACAGCAGGATACGGGTGCTTAGGGTTTTTAGGTCGATCAATAAAAAATGTTACAAAAACTTTTACAGGCTTATCAAACGGAGTGACATCCTGTTTGTTCAACATCTCCTGCTTGGCCGCCAACACAATCGCTGACCGCCAAGCAGGAAGATACTTTGAAGCCTCTACGAACCGATTATTGCCCTTATACGACTTCGACCCCTGTGGTGCAGGTCGACCATGAACGACAAACCTCAGTTCGTCCATTTAGAACGGTGAATCTACTGGAGCGAGGATAGTTTTAACAGCTGCAACAGGTTCACGAGGAACACCAACATTGATACGAGGGTTGTTAATGCTAATAGACACCTTTGCGTCACCCTCATAAATGTCAGCCTTCACAGACAAAATACCTGAAACATCAACAACAGTTCCAGGAGTCCAAGCCTCAGAAGTCCAAACCTTGTAGTAAGTGTTGACAACAGTACCGTCCTGCTTAGTCCAAGACTCAACTAGGGTAAAACCCTTCTCGCCTAACTTGTCACCAACAGTTGCACCCTTAACGTTTACAAACGCCATTTTGTTTCTCCTTTTTCTTTCAAGCCTAGATCTCATCTAGGACATTTTGTATGTGCATGACATTACAACAATCCTTATGACCACAAGTGCGTTCACCAGGAAGAAACAACTCGCCATGCAACAACGGGTTATCTTCAACATCATACTGCCCATGCCACGGAATACAATGTTCCGCACCAAATTTTATGCTCTTAGCAGGTCGAGCGCGACAAGACACACAAAGCAAATCATTGCGTTTGCGTTTCTCATCTTCCCAAGGAATCCCACAACGGAAACAAAGGTTACGTTCCTGCACACTTGTGAGTCTACCGTTTTTTCTGGAAAGGTTTGTTTTCAATCAGCCCTGCGTCGATAGCTGCCTGATGTGAACAAGGGTCGCAATACAACAAGCCCTTACCATGCTGGCATTTAGGCATTGGTGTACCTTCACGCTTGTCCTCGTAAGTCAATGCACGTTCACGACGTTGTTCAGCATCAGCATCAGCCTTCAACTTTGCAATCTTGCCCAAGATGTGTTTTGGTTCAACCCAACGAATTGACTCATCACGTGTCGCCAACACGGTAGCAATACGAGTCTGTTCAAAATCTTGCTCATTCAAAATGATGTGCCAAGCACCATAGGTTTGCTCGGTAACGTTACGGCCATCTGTGGCTGAGATGAAATCGACGATTTGTTTGGTTTCTTCTGGTCGCATTTTTTATGCCCAATCTGGTTCGGTAGTGATTTGTTTGGTTTGTTCAAAGTTCGCTAAGAAACGTTCGGCCGCTAATGCTTGCTGTGCTTGTTTAGCGTTTGTTTTGTTCCTTGATGGTAACGGGTCATCGTTCCAACATTGGTTATTCAACCAGGTAGCGGCGTGTTTTGTAAACGCAGGATCACGGTTGGTATCATCACGGTATCTGATAACCCCGTCAAGGATTGTTTCAAACGATGTTGTTTTCATTGCCTGACGAAACGCACGACGAGCAGATTGTTTATTTTCTCTCCTTGGGTAAACATCCCAAAAATCATCAAATAACAAATCAAAATCGTCATATGTTTTAACTGAGGGTTCAGTAATGGTTCTAGTAATGGTTAGTACGCCACCTGCTGTCACCCCTGACGTTGATTCTGTCACCCCTGATTGCAAATCTGTCACCCCTGACGTTGATTCTGTCACCCCTGACGAATCACCAACAGTAACCCAATACAGATTCGATTTATACTGTCCACGACTCGGAGCTTGTTGAACAGAAACACTCAATTCACCCAATTCGACAAGTTCTTGAATGTCGCGTTGAACACTACGTTCGGAAGCGTTTACCATTTTTGCCAGAGTAGGAATTGATGGCCATGCACCAATTTCACCTTGGTGATCTGCAATGGCTAGAAGGACGAGTCTTGCTCGACCAGAAGATTTGGAGTATTTCCAAACATTCGACATAATTTCAATGCTCATTTGTTGCCTACTTTCTTCGGCAACCTTGCTAAACTAGCAAGTGCCGATAGTCTTGGTATCGGTCGGGTAGTCAGGGTGTTTGGTTCTCTGGCTACCCTTTAATTTTATCAGAAGCCTGCACAATGATTCTTTCCACAGCCTGTGGCAAAGTAACCGAGTGCATAGAACCTTCCTTTTGTTGCGAAGATGTCAAGCTGCTAGTGTAAACGTCACTCACAGTAGGTGTTGGTAAGTTTACCTCGTTATTTGCAGGCTCATAATCGATGCCTTGCAACAAAATGCGTAAAGCCAACTCTGCCTGCTGAGGCACAACACCATTACCACAAGCCTTCAATTCGTCCACACGGTTCAAACCAACATCAGTTATCCAACCATCAGGTAACCCCATCATCCACTCTGTAAAGCGACTAGAGAGCCTGTGAGAGCCATCTTTACCATCAGGCTTAGTTGGTTCAGGTGCAGGACGGCTCAAAACTTCTTCCCAACGACGAATTGCAGGCTCAAACTTACCCCACGACAGAGGTGCTAATTGTTTGGGTTCAGGTTGAGGTTGTCCATTTTGACGTGGAGGCGTGGGCAAACCTTGTCCAGTAGCAAAATCGTGAGCAATGTTGGTCAACCAAACTTGACCAGTTTTACCCTTTTCCTCAGAACCTTGAGCTGCAGTACCTTTGATTCCCTCAATCGCAACAGGTGTAGGCAACAAATCAATACCTTGCTGTTCCATGCGAATAGCAACACCCAACGAAACGCCAGGCATCCCCTTATACTCGCCATCCTCCATCTTCTTGCGACGAGCCAAATAATCTTCAACAGGTTCGTCATAGTTACGAATGTGGCCCAAAGCAGGCGTAGGCATCAAATCCAAAATGTCCTCGCGCAAATTACCAGACGAAGCCCTACGACTTGCAGAACCACCACGATGAAGTTGACGCTCACGAGCCTCACCCTCACGGGCAGGCAAATGTTCCATTGTATTTGGAGTAGGCAATAACTGATTAGCAATCGCATCAGAAACCTTCAACCCATTCTCAGCTGCGAGTTGAGCCATCTGATCTCTAACCTGCAACATACGATTCTGGTCACGAGCCTTATCCTCAGAAATAGCCCCACCCTGACCCTCAATCGCAGAAGGAGTCCTAAGCATCGACTCCTCGGGGATAGGCAACAATGAAGACTCTGAACCGACTGTGAGGCGCTCCAGCATCGGAAGCCCGAACACTCGTCCACCTTGCGTCATACCCGATGTCGGCCAAGTCACCGAGAACAGCTCCCAATGCTCGCAAAGGAGGTTCGCCATCCCCGCTCTCTCCCATACACCACGGGCAGAGTTCCAAATCGCTGTGGGCTGTTGCACTAAGTAATCCTCTAACATTTTCAATAACCACCAATCTAGGTCGAATAATCTCAATCGCTTTATGAAACTCAGACCACAAACCTGATCTCGTTCCATCTTTCAAACCAGCCCGCTTACCAGCAAGGCTCAAATCCTGACACGGAAAACCACCAGTCAAAATGTCCACAGGTTCAACCTGTGTCCAATCAACTTTTGACACATCATGGAAATTAGGAACGCCTGGAAAGTTCTTTTCCAAAATCGCTGACGGAGCTGCTTCCCATTCCACGTGCCATTTCACGGTTGCACCAGTAACGTTCGATACTGCTAAATCAAGGCCACCATTCAGTAGCCTGAAAATAGGCTGCCAATACGCAGTTTCTTCTCAGACATAAGTTACCTCCTTCCCATTGAGGTCTTGCGACCAGTTTCTTTACGCCTTTTAGCGTCATAAGTCCTGTGACAAGATAAGCAGAGTCTAACGAAATCCCACACATTTGTGTAGTCACCAGTCAGATTTGCCCACTCGTAACGCTTGCCACCAGAATCATCGCACCAGTCACAACGCATAGGCTTCCCACGAGCAGAATCTACACGCAAATGTAAAGCCTGATAACCTGCCTGGTCGCCTTTCCAACTACTGTTAGCTGCACCCCATTGGTTGCGTTTTGCTGTTGATCTACGCTCTGGCAGATAACGAGTCAGAATTGTTTGCACTTTGTAGCCTTTTGGTGCGATTGCACGAATTTCGGCAACCGTCAGCCCTTCCTTGTACCAACCAGTAATCAAGTCAATGATTTCTTGAGGGTACTCTCGAGGCTTTGAGCCACTTCCTACGCCACCCATAACCACCCTTTCTTTTGAGGTTATAGATAAGCATAACTACTTAAAGTGTTTTATACAACTCTGCACGTTCAAAAAAATTATCCAAATAAAACCACTTACCCTCCAACGGGTAATAAATCGGTTCAAACTCTGGATTAGCAAACTTACTTATCTTCCAACCAAAATCCCTTGCACGAGCCGCCCACTCAGCATCAGACTCCATCAACCCATTAACCTCTGAACACATCACAATAATGTTCGCAGGGTTATTCAACGCCTTAAATGACCCCATACCACGGTTAGCCCGATGATGTGGAACAGCCGTATCCACAACACCACAATGAACACACCCAATGTCGCGTCGCAGAAACTTACTGAACGTCTTCGGGTTCATGGCCGTCCTGTTCCAACTGCATGAACTGTAACTCAATCCAAAACGCTACCCGCCACCAAAAATTAGTATGAATAGCAATAAGAGTACAAATGATTATGCCAATCCAGGCAAGCAACAACTCCACTACCTCAACACCTTCAACTCTGTTTCAATCTGACGAGCAATAGTCTGAGTAGACATCTGAGCCAACTCCAACTGTTTCATCTTCTGACGAATACGATTATGTTCAGCCTTAGCCAAATCCGCTTTCAAACGAGCCTCAGAAGCCTGCAAACGACTAACAGCCGTCCTATCCGCAACAGTACCCTGAGCGTTCATAAACGCCAACTGCAACGCCCTATCAGCCTCATTCTCAGCCTCAGCCAAACGACACTCAGACTCAAACAAAGCCTGAACACCCTTAGCTGCTTCCGTCTGAATCCTCTGCAATTCCAGAATCACTTGACTCGGAGTAAAACTCTCCACGCTCCAACCTTCCCAAACGTTCTAACATCAACTCGTGCATAAACGAAGCCGCATTGTCCTGCATAGACACAACAAGACCGTGATAACACTCACGCAACTCCACCAGACTAGCTAGCAGAATCCTATGATCCCTTGACTCCATTGGCAATTTTGGCTATCCCATCAATAATTGGTTGACTAATCTTGAGCCTAACAGCAGACGCATACAACTCACGCAAAGCAGGCAAATCCTCTGCCACAGCCAAAGCCTCCGCTTCAACAAGCCAAGGACGTGCAGGAGCCTTCGGAGTCACATCAGCCGCAACCTTAGCCATCTCCTCACGACTACTACGCTTATTACCCGACATACCCATGTTGGCCAAAGCACGACCAATCGAACTGGTTTCTGCGTTCTCCCAAGCAGAAGTTTTATTTGCACCACCAGAACCATCAACCTCAAACGCATGACCCGTCGCTTTCGGCAAGTTGCGTTCCTGGTCGGCATCCGTCAAAAAGATAGTCGTCTTCACACGCCAAGTAGAAACCTGACGATCTAAAGGTGTAGTCAAATCCTCCGTAATAATACGACCATCAGGATGAGCCTCATAAAAACGCTTAATACGTTCCTCAACGGTTTCATAATCCGCCAAATTAAACTGTGCCATTATTTTGTACCCTTTCTTTTATAAACCAAAAACGGTGACCCAGAACGTGACTGCTGTTTAGCAACCACCCGTTCACCCTCAACTTCACCATACTTAGCAGAACCCAAAGCGTCAAGCACACGCGACTGCAATTCACGATACTCCTCAGTCACATCCTGCAACCTTTCATACGCCAAACAATAGTGCATACCCAAATCACCCAAATCCTCAACAACATCATCAAGGCCTTTGTTCAAATCACGCATCGTATTCAACGTCGACTCAGAACCATCCCACATAGGCTGCTCCAGACGGTCAACACAATCCAAAAACTCATACACTTGAGCCTCAATCACAGAAGCCTCAAACGGGTCATAATCCAACTCAAACTCCTGATACGTTGAACCAGCCAACGCAACAATCTTTGCCTTCTTCAAACCCAAAACGTGCATATACCAAATGACCTGCGCCCGATAATGGCGAGGAACCTCAGACCAATAATCACGACTGAACTTAATCTCAACAACACCAACCGTGCCATCTAGCTCAACAAAAATACCGTCAGGATTAGCATGAAACCTTGGTTCACGTTTAGACGCATACGACCCAGCCTGCAACACCGTCAACTCAGGATGTTCCTCAGCAAAGATTTCTAAAATGTCATCCTCAAGTTTTGTACCCAAACGCATACTCATAGACGGAGTAACTTCAGACTCAATCTGCCCCGTGAACTTATAAAACGCTGTAACAGCAGACTCCCAAGGATTCACACCAATGATGGCTCCAACCTGTGAACCACCAACAGCCCCCTTACGAGCCTCATGCCACTCAGCAGAACCATTCTCAAAAACACCCAATTCAACCGCGCCAGGCATCTCAAAATCAACAACATCAAACATTATTTACCCTTTCATCAAAAATAACGTTTCCCAATAGCATTACCATACAACGTATGACCGACAAAAAACACTTAGAAAACTCGTCAGAAGTCGAACGACGTTACAAAATTTTGCTACAAGCCATCATAGACAATGGTGGAGTTGAATGTGAACAAGTACCAGAAATTTTCTTCCCAGAAGATCTGGACTACCGTGACCGCAAAGACGACGAAAAACTCGCAAAAGCCATCTGTGCAAGATGCCCCATAGCAGTCACCTGCCTACAATACGCCCTAACATCAAAAGAGCCGTGGGGAATTTATGCAGGGCTAACGTCCGAAGAACGCAAACAAATAAAGATGCGACCATAGTCTTTCTACTTGCGAGTAGACTTCTCGGCTATTTCCTTCTCGGCTTGTTCAATGATTTGAACTCCCTTAGCAAAACCACGATTAATCCCTGACTTCGTTACCTTAGCGGTTCTAGCAATTTCCTCGCCAATTTCAGCGTATGCAGCGAATAGGGCAGGAAGCCATGAGCTAAGAGCGCCCCAAAGAATCATCTTCACATCGCCCGTTGTTGCGACAAGAACGCCACCAATAGCCAAACCAGCAGGTAGGAACTTAAGCAGCAATCCAAACGAACGCCACACAATCTCAAATAAGACCGTTGCAACTGCCCTTAGACGCTTCATCAGACAGCCTTGTTAGCGTCAATGTGGGCGTGAACATCCACAAGTTTCTCAAAGGCTACAAGGTGACAATCAACGCCGTCAGCGGTCGCACAACCAGCCATGTGCAAATGAGCGCCAGTCGAAGCCGAACCAGACTTAGTTTTAGAACCGCCACCAACCATACCAACAACAGTCGTGCCACCAACAAGCATCGAACCAACCTCATGCAAAGGCTTCACAGCAAGGTGAGCATACAACCAGTTAAACCCATCGGCTGAACCCTGCACCAAACAATGCCCTAAAACATCAGACCAAAAAACCTTTTTTACTCGGCCAGTAGTAATCGCCTTGATCGGCTTATTCTCAATAGCCTTCTTAATACCCCAGTCAGAACCACGATGAGGGTGCTTACGGTATGCCTTGTTAAAGTTACCTAGTTCATCGCCACGGTTACCAGGAAACGGGTCAAAATAGTCAGCCATTAGTTGCCCCCTAGAGCCTTGATGATAATGAAAACGATACCGCTAGAAATAGCAGCTGAAAGAATACCAGTCACCCAAGCACTAGACCAACGAGCCTTCTCCAAGTCACGCACACGCAACTCAAGATCAGCATAATTCTTGACAGTCGCTTTGATTTCAGCAAGGTCTTGAACAATCTGAAACAGCATCTTGTCTGAAGTAGGTTCGCTCACGCTCGGATTCTCTCTTTGTAAGTCATCGTTGCGTAGGCGATGAAACTAGTTTACTACTCAGCGTCGTCTAGATAAAGCCAAGACCACGAAGCCTCATCCCAAACAACATTAGCGTCAGGTTTAGGAGTTTTGAACCAGTCGTTTTTAGCGTCGTAAGCGTCACCAATAGCAGCATACTTCTTACGAAAGTTAGCGTTATAAGAAGTCTGAATCCATTGACCCTCTAGACCTAGATCATTTAGGTATTGCTGACCATAGGTTTCATGCTCGTTGTCAACTACAACAATGTTGGTAACAAAACCATTTTCAATCTTTGCGAAATGTGCCATTTTTTATCCTTTTCTTATGCCACGTATTTAATGATACAAATGCCAGAACCGCCAGAACCGCTGTTACCGCCACCGCCAGAACCAGTATTTGCTCTAGCTGCACCGCCGCCACCATAGCCAGCACCGTTACCGCCTGGTGCTGCTGGAGGAGTAAAACCGCCAGGGCCGCTAGAGTTGTTTCCTCCTCCACCGCCACCGCCAAAACCAGATGAGGTACTGCCGCCACTACTAATACGTAACTGACTGCTATCCATACCAAAGCCACCGCAAGCGCCTTGACCAGCACCATTGCCAAAATAACTTGTGCTACCGTTGCTTCCTCCAGCAGCAGTAAATAGAGCGCCAAAAGAAGAAGTTCCACCACCACCGCCACCGATAGTTACTGTGTAAGCAGTTGAAGGTGTCACAGCAATAGTGGTTGTAAACACAGAGCCACCACCGCCACCACCGCCAGTAGTCGAACCAGAAGCGGGGCCACCATTGCCGCCACCACCACAGATAAGCAAATCTAGCGATGTAACACCAGCAGGAACAGTCCAAGATTGAGTTGATTTAATAACAACTGTGTACTGGATTTTGCCACCACCAGCAGGAGGAAATTGCGAAATTGCCATTATGTAGCACTCCAATACGTAATCTTTGCAACGCCTGAACCGCCAGCATAGTTGCCACCGCCACCAGCACCAGTATTTGCTCTACCAGTTGAACCTGTTGAAGCTCCAAGGCCACCGTTACCAGCACCACCACCGTCAGAGCCAGCAGCTGATACGAAACCATTCCAACCTGATCCGCCGCCACCACCGAAACCTTCCATGCCTGCTGTTCCAGGGGTTGCAACGTATTGACCTGCGTTTGCTCCATCAGCAGTATGAGATCCGCTACCGCCATTACCGACTCCAACTCCACCTTGAGTTCTAGAGCCAGCACCGCCAGCATTACCGCCAGTTGCAGTCATAAGAGCGCCAAAAGATGAAGTAGTGCCAGCAGAACCAGCAGAACCACCACCGCCAATAGTTACGGTGTAACCAGTTGAAGGAGTCACGGTTAAAACGTTATAAAAGACAGATCCTCCACCGCCACCCGAAGTACCAGAAGCACCACCACCGCCACCGCCACCACAAAGGATAATCTCAATGCTGGTGACATCAGACGGTGTAGTCCAAGTTTGAGTGCTAGTAATAAAAACGGTTTTCTGCGACTTTGCAGCAGCAACCGCAGTCGTAGTAATCGCCATTAACTAATTTCACTTCCAAACGCCTGAAAAGTCAAAGCATTGCTCGTTCCAGTTTGAACAGTAATAACATCTGAAGCATCTACACAAATACCCAAGGTAAGTGCAAGCATAGAGTTAGCTGCAATCGACGTGTCATAAACAACAGCATTGCTAGCTGCGGCAGCAGCAGCGTTAGCGCGAACAAACACACGAGCAGTAGCCGCAGTAGCAGTTGTATTAGTAATAACCAAAGTAGAAACTACGGTTTGAACTCCAGCACCAACAGTATACAAATCTGTATTAGCAGTCGAGGCTGGTGCTGATTGACCAAGAATTTTATAAGCGGTTGGCATGATTTATCTCCTAAAATCCTGCAAATGTAAAAGAATGAACAAAGGAACTCATAATCAGGCTCCCATTAGAAGGAAGTCAGACAATCCGCTACCGCCTAGTGAAGTCCAAGCAGTTCCATTATAACCTTCCCAAGAAAGGGTATCAGCAATGTATGAAACCATACCAGCAGAAACAGCAGTTCCAAGGGCAGACGAACGAGCAGCTGATGTAGCAAAAACCATAACAACCTGATCTTGCAAATAAGCCTGCACGTTAGCTGCTGAAGCAACTTCACCAGCAGTCCATGTTTTACGACCTAAGCCAGCCATAATTCTCCTTAACTAAGAGTGTTGTAATCAAGTCTACCAAATACTGGGTCATCCAATACAAAGTAAGTTCCATCTAGGGTTTGGAAATTAAATGACATGATGTGTTTTTCTAGATCTGCATGATGACTAATGGCAATAACTTCAGCGTATTTTTCAATCGCTGGCCCAAAGCCACCAGGAGTAAACTTAATTAGCGAAACTGCACCCATTTCCAAATCAAGCAACTGTGTCTGTTCTGATTCAGTTAAAGATGAAAGATTAACTTGAATAGTGTCAAATCTAAATTCAGGTTGATTGTAACGAGATACAAGAGTATACGCACGATCTTCAATGTCACTTATGTAGTTCAAAAGCAATTCGGTTTGCGTTAAAGTTGCAATTCCGTATTCGTCTTGAGAAGCAAAATCATTTGCAATAGCCGTAGCTGCTGTGGTTACTGAAGATACAACTGCCTGGTTGTAAAGTAATTCTGAACCGTAAGTAACGGCAACGCCAGAATAATCAATTCCAGTATTGTCATCAGCAAAAATTACTGTATTTGTAGAATTTGCAGCGATACCATTTCGGTCTTTAAAGACTAAATAACCATTTTTACCAACAAACAAACGTCCAAATTCACTTTGTTCAATAAGTTGCAAATAACTAAGCGCATTAGTGTCTACTGCGACTGTATCCGCTCCTAAGAATGATTGACCAAAATCAATGTCGCGTAATTCGGTAGGCCAGTTAACATCTGTCGACGATAAGACACTATTTACTCTTGCACCACTAAGTTCAACGCTTTGTACTCCACCACTTAAAGTTTGGTTTGCAAGAAGCATAAAACCATCCGAAGCAGTCAAAGACGCAGTAGCATCTCCTTCAAGAGTCCAATCAAGATTCCAGTCATCAATGCGACCTGTAAATTGCAAAACACCATTGACTGAAATTCTAATTTCACGGTGAGGGATAACCTGACCATAAAAAGGTGAAGCAGTATACGTTGGGTCAAATGCACGGTCAAAGTTGCTGAACGTTACAGAAGCACCTCCAGCGTTGTAACGATCAAGTTCACGACTCTTACCACGATTAATGCTGTAACTTCTGACTCGGCTAGTTACATCAACAAAAACTTTTCCAGCCAAAACCCATTCAGGGTTATCAAGTTGCCCTTTTACGGGGTCATCTAATGTCAGGAAAGGGCCAGTACCTGATGAAGTAAGGTCAAAACCAATCTCAACTTTTTCAGTCAACATTAAGCAAATACCGCCCCTGAAGTCTTCTCATACTTCTTGATAAGATTTACAATCTGACCACCAAGTTCAGCACCATTAGTTCCCAAACCAGCGTTCACAGTTAGATTAACAGTAGTACCACCATCAACAAGTGAAGTGCCACCCTTGAAGCCCAAACTACCAGCACCACCAGGTTGTACCAAAACATAATCGCCAGTATTACCAACTTCAGGAGTAGGCACAACAGGAGCCACAACAGGAGGAGGAACAACAACCGCCGTAGCAGAAGCCTTAGCCGCAGCAGCAGCCTCCAAAGCAATACGCAACGCTTCCTTAGCCTTAGTCATCGCATCATCCAAAATAGCCTGCAACGCAATCTTGACAACATCAATAGCTGCCAACATTGCAGTCTTAGTAGCATCCGCCGTGAACTGTGCAAACGTATCCGAGAAAGTCTTAGCCAAAGCAGTACCAGCATCCTTAAACTGCTGATCCGCTGAAGCAATACCCGCCAAAATACCATTCGACAAGTCCAAACCATCGCCATAAAGTTTCTGAGCAGTTTCCTCAGCCAAACCAGCCGAAACATCACCCAACTCTTTATAAAGACTGTTCATCTCAGAAATAGTTGCAGGGCCGCCATCAACCAAAGCCTGAGCAGTAGCACCACCCGCTTCAGCACCAGCCTTCAAAATCTGGTCAAACAACTCAGAGTTCAAACCAGCATCACGCAAAGTACGCAAGTTGCTAACGAACTTTTTAGTGCCATCAACAATCTTGCGGAAGTTCTCGATGATTGCAGAACCTTGTTGGGCAACCTGCAAAGTACGAGTAGTCGTAATGGTAATACCATTAACTACCTTGCTGACACTCTCAGTAATCATCTGAGTCTGAGTAGACAACAAGTTAGTGATGTTTAGCGACCCAACCAGGGCAGCCTTCACATCAGCAAACAAAGCCTCAACAAGTGACTTCTTCTTAGCCAACTCGTCACGGTTCTTCGCAATCGAACGAAGAACAACCATCTCCTGTTCGGCATACTTCTTCAAAGCATCATACGAAGCCTTAGTGATAGCACCCGAATCCAAACCATCAGCCAACTGATCATTGATGCTCTTAAACGCATCGACAACCTCAGACTCAAAAGCACCAAGGTCTTCCTTAGCCTGACCAAGTTGACGAACAGAAACCAACACATTGTTCATCGACTTGTTAAACGAGTCAGCCAACTCTTGTTGCTTCTTAATAGCATCTGCTAAAGCATTGCTGTACTCTTTCTGAGCAGAAGTAACAGCATCCGTGTAAGTTTTGTTAGCGTCAGCAACGGCTTCGTCATACTCTTTGTTGATACGAAGAAGTTCATCAGCAATCTTTTTAGTTTCAGACAAACCATCAGCAGTAGTGTTAAACAATGCTTGGAAAGAAGACGCTGCAGCTTTACCGCCAGCAACAATCGCAGTAAAGACCTTATTCCAGTCCTCACCCGAACCAATGATGGCTTCAACAGCACCACCAGAAAGCCCCATACCGCCCAAGATGCCACGAGCAGACTGCTTCTTTGCTTCTTCCTCAAGACTCTTAGTCAACTCGCCTAGAGGCGTTTTAGCCAGTTCCTCAAGTTCCTTCAAACCAGCCTTAGTGGTATTGAAAAGAGCCTGAACCTTCTTAACAGCAGCAGAACCACCAGAAATGATGCTCTGGTAAACCTTGTACCAACCCTCACCAGAACCAACAATCGACTCAACAAGGGCTTCAGAAACACCAGCGTTCTGCAAACGGATGCTCGCCATACGCTTACGGTTCTCATCCATCAAAGAGTCATAGAAATCCTTGATGTAGTTCTTAGCCTTTTCCTTTGGCTCCTTTGGATCAGGGTCTGGTGGAGTGTCGAACGCACCTAGACGTTCTAAACGTCGATAAATTAGCCTAGAAGTTTCATCGGTTCCCTCGGTAGTAGTACCCGAAGCAATGTCGTTAATACGCTCAAACGTAGTAACAATCCAACCGAGCAACGGCTTAAGAATCTTGCTTCCATTGATGAAGTCACCAATGAACTTCAACACCATGCCAGCACCATCGCCAAGGTTCAAAGACTCAGCAAACTTCACAAACAAATCTGAAATAGCAATCAAACCAGCAGCAAGATGTGTCAAAAGGTCAGCTGCAAGTTCCAAAACAACAGCCGCAACAGCCGCAATCAAATTGATAACAGGAGCCAGAGCAGTCAGCAAACGACCAACAAGATCAAGAACAATGCCAATAATTTGACCAAGAGGCCTCAACAAAGGCTCAAGAGTCTTCATCACATCAGCAATGCCAGTAACAGCCGTAACCGCATCAGGGCCAACACCATTTACAAGAGGAATGAAACTCTTAGTAAAGTCTTTAATAACAGGAACAAGAGCCTGACCAACAGTAGCCTTCAAGTTCTCAAAAGACGCATTAAGACGAGTCTGAACACCATACAAAGTGTCACTCTGAGCCAGGTAAGCACCCTGAGCATCAGCAGAACGCTTATACAACTGTTCCAGACGAACCTGTTGCTGTGCGTTCAACAACGCCTGACCAGTAAGGTTGCCCATACCCTTAGCGGCCAACAAAGCATTAACTTCATTCTGCTTTAGAGCAACACCAAACTTTTCAATCGGGTCATACTCACCACGGAACAAAGCCGTCATAGCAGTCAACGCTTCAGACGTGTCATACCCATAAGTGGTAGCCAAGTCCTGAGCAAGCATTGTCAACTTCTCAGTTTGAGTAGCCGTATCCTCCATAGAGAACCCAGCCTGTTTCAAAACAGAACCCAAGAATGTTGCAGTCTGAGCCGCTTGGCTCTGTGACATACCCATTGTGTCAGCGTTCTTAGTGAACGTAGTCATACGCTCGCTCAAGTCACCAAATACAGTATCTAGGGCATAGAGGTTACGGTTTAGGTCACGAGCTGCATTGACAGACTCAGACAAGAAATTGACTGCACCGCTAATTGCTTTAACACCAACAGCCGCCGCAGCAGCAGCCAAACCAGCCTTCTTAAGGGATGCACCCAAACCAGCCAATGCAGAAGAAGCCGAATTAATACCAGCAGAATTAAAAGTCGTTAAAATCGGGAGGACAATAGCCATAATTAATACTTCCTACGCAACTCAGCATTGATACTTGTAGACACCGACGAAATCAACTTATTCATCTGCACATTCACTTCAGGCAAAGACTTCTCAGCTGCAGGCCAAACAACACGAGAAGGACTACCCGCACGTTGCAACTTCTTAGACTTCTGAATACCCCTAATCATGCCCTTACCCTGACCATTAACACGGTGACGACGAGTACCAGTAGGCGACTTAGAATAATCATACTCACGAGTCAACTTGCCATCCATACGACCACCAGCCTTAGCCATGTCCAACATAGCCAAAGCAGGCGACCAAGCCCAAACAGACACAATCGACTTACCCTTCTTACGAAGACGAGTATCAATCTTCATAGAAGTCTTATTAGCTGGAACACCAGTACCCCAAGTCATACGACCAGGCACAACCTTCGGAACCATACCCCGAACATCAATCGTACGAGGAATAGCCCGCTTCACAGCGTTCTCAACAGGCTTACCAATCTGTTTAGCATTAGCCTTAAACTTCGAAATAAGTTTCGGGTCAACCTTACGCAACTCACGCACAAGAAAACGCCAATCAGTAACTTCAATCTCCATACGAGAATTACCCGTATTGTTCTTGACACTAATCGTGTTAACCATCGACCCATCCTTACTTCTACTATTCTACCCGCCAAAAGCAAAACCCCCTCCAGAGAGGGGGCTTCACTATTTAGTAGCGTTTGTGGCCTTAGCCGCCAACCAGCGACCCATAGTCCACAACATACGATCATCCAACAGCATCAACTCACGCGGAGAAATGCCAGTTTCGCAAGCTAGGCCCGCGATAAACCAATGTGTTGAAGACTCGCCTAAACCACGGATTTTGGGTCGATTTCACTCGCCCCAATCGTAGCCACGGTGTCAACCCAAGAATCAAACTCCAACTTAGTGACCTTACGACGGAACTCAGAGTGCCATGCAAGATACAAGAGGTAAGTCAACTTCATGTCGTTACCAAAGTTAGTAACAGAAGTGTTGTATTTATCTTCAAACGCAACCAAGTCACTTGCAGAGCAAGTAATCTCAGAAGCCTGAGTGGAGCCTTCAAATTCAACGCGTAGATTGATTTTCAATTTAGATCCTTAGATTAAGCGGTAGCCTTGGTGATTGCACCTGAGGTAGGCCAAGTCACCGAAACGGTTGAGAGGTCGCCAACAGCGCCAGCCACGGGGTTCCACGAGTTTACAAGCACGGTGGCCGTGTAAGCAGGTGTGACCGATGAAGCTGCAGTTCCGTTACCAGCGATGATAACAGCAGTAGCGAGAGTTCCCACTAGAGGATAGATAGTTGCTTCAACAGAAGCAGCAGCATAGTCCTGGTGGAAGTCGATTGAAACTGAACCTGACTTTAGACCGCCAACAAGTTCGGTGTAACCACCAGAACCGAAGTCGGTTGCGTCAACGTCAGCCGAGTTGATAACAATTTCAGCACGAGCGACTGAAGATGAAAGGTCAACACCGTTGATGCTTACCTTATTGCCCGTGACAACGTATTTTGCCAATTTGTTCTCCTAGCTTGCATACACGACAACAGAAAACTCTGCCGCCAAGTATTGATTTTCATTTACAGAGATTGAGCCATACGAGCTAATCTCAGTCACTCGACAATCATTAGCATGACCACCGAGAGTCCTATCTAATTCTACCGCCTGTTTCACCGAGTAAGTTCCAGAACCAGCACAGTAAGCATCTAAAGCGTTTTGACCTGAACGTTCATCCTGTCGTTGAACAATCAAAGTAATAGTGAAACGAAACTGATCAAGCCCACGGTTCATAGCAATGTCAAAGGTGACAGGAGTGGCATCCGGTTCAACAATAGCGATAGGTGGGTTTACAAGGTCAGGAGCATAACTGGCAGTTCGCAAACCAGGAATACTAGCAAGGTTAGTTGCGATACCAGAACGAAGGTCAGTAATGCTTGCCATTATGCAAAGTTTCTAAGAGTGCGATACGGGTCAAGAAGTTGAGCCACATCAGGGTCGATACGGTTCGACACGCGCATAACACCCATGTCACCAAACCCAGCAACACCCAAAGGGCTGTCCAGACGTTTAAAAATGCGTGAAGCCTGAATGATACAAGCCTGCTTGACCGCAATAGGAACAGAAGCCCAACCCCAAACACCAACAACCTTCACCAAAGTCATGTGGTTCCAAATAGGGAAAATGTAGCGACCGATAGCACGAACAGAAGTGTAAGGGGTCACAATGCCACCAGAACGACCGTTGACAGGTTCCAACTGAAAGTCGGTAGCATCCCAAGTGGTGTCAAACACCATGTCGGCTTCAGTAGAAGTAGACAAAGTTGTTACAGATTGCAAGTCTTCAAGATCAGTCACATAGTTGTCTTGTGCTTCAAAATACTTGGTAGCAGTTCCGCCATTGTAGAAGTAGCGGTTGGTGTAACCGTCAATTTCGCGTGACGCAGCTTCGACAGCCATCTCTAGGGTGGCATCATCGATTGTGTCAATAATTTTTAGGGCGGCCTTAACCTCTGCCAGAGAACAATAACCGTTAGTAATAGCCATAGGTCTATTCTACCGTCTTGCTAGACGTGCTTTAATGTCCGTTGAACTAATACCAGCCGTGTAAGGAATGTAAGCCAACCCAATACCACGCTCATCCAACCAATCCTGGTCAAACTGCATCTGTGCGTAATAGTCACGCCTAGCCCAATCCGAACCAATCACAACTAGGTCAGGTTTTACCAAATCAATAGCGAGGCGAGAATCAGCGCCCCCAATGTTAGGAACGACCCTATCCACATAGCGGCAACTTTCC
>JACCDQ010160919.1_pt1 | contig 19847 bp, 26 predicted proteins | sample 7446031 | NCBI WGS metagenome assembly JACCDQ01 (sample SAMN15323442, study PRJNA562643) | freshwater metagenome | isolation source: river surface water | place: USA:Blue River Watershed | collected 2017-08-17
ATCAAATTGATTTTGTTTTAAAGTAACTTTAATTTTGCGCATTACAATTAATTCATAAACAGATAAATCTTTTCTTAAAAGTTCTTCAGCTTCTTTTTCTGTTTTAATTGTTGGTTTTGGCATCTTACCACCTTTTAAAAATCTACCGTCTGAACCTGTCATAGCGTGACCGTATCCCTCAGTCCATATTCCTACAGGGTCTTTTTTAGGTTGCAATCCTATTTGTTTTAAATCTCCATCATGTAAAGACTCAAAATGTTTGATTAAATCCAATCCAATTTTTGATGTTTTCATCTTTTAAATATTTCTGAAGCTATTCCAATTAAAGCGGTTATAATAACTGCTATAAACCATTTACTTTGCCTAAGATAAAGTTGAATTTCCCCCATTTGTTTATCTAACATTTTAACTCTATCGTCTAACTCCTGAACCTCTGAAACTAAACCTTTGTTTCCGTTCATTTCTGAACCTACTATTGACGCTTTAATACTTAATAAAAGAATAGTCTTTTCTTCGTCGCTTGCTTTCAATAGTCTTAAATGTTGTTCTATTCGGTCTAGTCTTTCGTTTTCGATATTGTTAGCCATTGGGTTACAGAAATTATAATAGGAAATAAAATTAATAACAAATATATAAAAAAGTAAAGTTTTTCAGGTATAAAATAATACCAAAATTGGATTAATATAATTAAGAATATAGATAAACAATAATTTAGCTGTTTTTTATTGTATAATTCAATAAATGATAGGAAATGTATAATTACAAATAATACAACAAAATTATCAATATCATCAATTAATTTAGCATTTAATTTATACCACACACTATCCTTTAATAAAAATAAAAACAAATATTCCCATACTAAAAGCACGGGAATATAAGTTAAATATTTATTTACTTTTTGGAACATTTGGAGTGCCTATTATACCCTGAGGTTCTAAATCACTTTCGATTACTTCTACTTTATCAGGCTTAGTAAAAAAGTTTTTAGTTAAATACCCAAATAAACCGGATAAAGCAGCTAATTTTAAAGCATTCCAATCCATTGTAAAAACTCCTGATTCAATAGATTGATTTATTACAAAGAATACAGGTGTTAGTATTGCCATCACTAAAGCTCGTCCGTAATCCCTCCAAGCTAAACTTAAAAAATTTGATTGTTTCATTTTTATTTATTTTTACGTGTTAATTTTAATTCAAGTAATATTGAAATGTAACACTTGTTACATGTGCATTTGTTGTCGTAGGATAATAGTATAAACTTGCGGTTGCAGTGTCTCCAGAAGTTTGAACATTACCAACTATATGAGTTGAGTTATCCGCTAAAGCTGCCATCCCTATATTGTTAGTACCCGAAGATACTCTCGCAATAGGTAAGTCTATTTTTAAAACAGTATTTGTATTAGCTGCTGTAGCGGTTACTGATAATCCTACTGTTACAGTAACTATATTGCCAACTTTAATATAATAAGCATTTGTAAGAGTGGCACTTGCAACATTTAATACGTTAGTCAATGCAGGTGTAAAAGTTCCGCTAGTGGCTATTGAAGTACTAGAAACTTTCTCAACAACCCCTGTACTTGAATTCCTTGTTAAAATATCGTAAGAACCTGCTGAGGTTGTTGGGTCATTTTCAATGTTAATTGCTTTTGTTTTAAGCATTCCGGAACCGCTAATACTTGCCACTTTAATATCGTCAGCTAAAAAATTATAAAAACCACTTCCCGAGTCTGTAAGCCCTACCTTCCATTCGCTAATAGCGGTCATAAAGTAAGAAGTATAAGGAGAACTTCCCGTTATTTTATGATATGAATTTGAGTTTAAGATACCTCCAACCGTTACATCTGTTGCTGTGGTTATTAAACTCCCATTGTCAGATATATTGCTATTCGTCAGATTTCCGAAATAGTCAAATTTTGACAAAACATTAGGCGTTCCCGAGTCATTTACAATGCTTGTTTTTAATTTTTCATTCAATACGTTTTGTTTCATCAATAAAATATCTTGAACCAAATCAAGCGAAATTTTAGAAGCAATTAACTTACCTCCTTCTGCGTTTGGATGCAAATAGGCACCATCAAATGTTACAAAATTCGAAATATTTTTGTCGTTCCAAAGATTATCCGTTCGTATAAATCTGATTTTATTGTTTTTAGCTGCATTTTCAATAGCATTACCATAGTCAGATGTTGCTAATCCTAAATTGTTAAAAATACCTATCGGGTTTGTAAAATAACCCGGATACATTCCATATGTTGTTTCTAATGCCACAATTAAAGCATTTGGATAGCGTATTTTTAATTTTTTAAAAGTAGAATTAAGAGCTCCATAGAATTCATTAACATCCGTACTTGTTTCAGAACCTAGAGGATACCCAATAGCCCAATCGTTTGTTCCTACCAAAACAGTAATTATATCGCTATCTAAAGGAATCGTATTTAGTCTTGTATCTTGATTCAATGCACCGGAAGAAGTTCCTACTAATGACGCTCCACCATACCCTACAACTGTTGATGTAAGACCTAGATATTGAGATAACAATGGTTGCCACATATTTTGAGCGGTTATACTATCGCCATAACTTGAAAATTTATAAGATTGATAAAAATAATCCCTATTTTGTGCTGTTGAATTCGGATAAGATGTTCTTATAAAATAGGTATTTGCAGGAATTGTAATCAAAGAATCAGTTTCGCTTAAATAACTACCGGATATAAAAACTTGATTTTTGTCATAAAAAGCAATTCCAATAAAGCCCAAAAAACCGCTGCTTATGTATCTATATTTTAAACCAGCTGTAACGGGTATAAAATTAGTAGATTTCGTATTAGGATTGTCATTCAGATTTCCATCCACCCAACTAACCATTTTTCCTGATGTAAAAGTAGTATAATCTGTTAAATTCTTGTTTGAGATTTGACCTAAATTACCGTCTTGATTGTTTGTTTGAGCTGATATAATTTTACCGGTATTGTCTAGAGCTGCAGGAACGTAATTATTATAGGTGCCTGCTGTAATATTACCATTACCATTAACCGAAAAAGTATCACTACCTGCTCCGTTTTGAACAACTAAAACATTATCGGTATCTGCTGCTGAACCTCTTTTTATCGCCACTGCTCCTGCTGTAGTAGAAGTAATTATTTGAGGAGATACGCTATTATTGTAAGCTCCTTGCATTGTGGTTGTTCCCCCTGCTGACAAAGCAGATTCTCCAAACATACCACCTCTTAAAAATTCATTTTCTGCGGTGTTATTTAAAGCAGTAGTTCCTTTTTTTACAATAATCCAACCTATAATAACAGCATCCTTAACATTGTCAGGGTCTTTTACTACTGTAGCTGTAGGAATTGAAGATTTTGCTTCTGCCAAAGTATTATAAACAGCCTGCCCATAGTCTAAATGTACAGTACCTGTGCCTCCAAACCTCCATGCTACTCTAACTGTATATTTGTTATTTGGTACTGTTGCTAAAATACCTGTACCATCATCATAATGGTCTGCATCAACTGTAGAAGTATTAACAGCATTCCAACCTCCTGAACCATCACGAAATTTATTTCTGAAAGTAATAGCCGTTCCACTTGAAAGAGTTGTTAAACTTGGGTTATTTCTATCGCTTGCATAGTTTGCACCGGCACGATATATTTTACCAGATGAAATATTTAAATTTAAATTAGCTCCATTTGCTGATAGGGTGTTACCCTCAACATTCATTGATTTCAATGCTGAATTTAAATCCATTATCTGACCAACTGCATCAAACATCCTGCTCGGTTCAGTAACAGCAAAAAGAATAGTTGTTTTAGTTGTATGCGCTAACTTCCCTAAGTAAACGTGTGTACGATATTGCTGTTGTGTTGGCGGTGTATTTTGCATAACAACCGAACCAATACCACTTCCAGCATTTGCAATTAACACATAAGTAGCTGTTGAGGTTGTTAAGTATGGAGTTGTTAATGCTGATTGAGTACCCCAAGCTACTTTTGCAACTGTGCCGTTAAGTGGGTCTGCAACATATCCTTCACCAAAAGCCAGATTCCATTTTGTAGGGTCTGCATTTACAGAAATAACACCTCCTAATAACAAACCTGTGTTTGCATTTTGGTTCATTACTGAAACCACTTTACTCTGTACTCCATTTGATTCTGTAGTTGTTAAGTAAGGATGTGAATTTACAGTAGGGGAAGTTTTAAGCGTCAAAGTCCCATAAGTAGGATTTTGATAAGTTTGCGCCTGTAATCCGTAAATAGTAAGTAATAGTAAAAATAAAATCTTTTTCATTTTTTTAAATTGGTTTAATTAAATCTCCATTTGCAGGAATAAAAGTTAATGTAAAAGTAGAACCTGTTTGCGACCAGTCTAAATCATTAAGTAAAGCAGCATTCCAAAATACCGCTTTAATATCAGCTAATAATGCAATATCGAAAGTGTCCTGTACACCATCTGCTGTAAATTGTATTTTAGGTACAGGTACGTAAATTGGATTTACAACGTCCGCAACTATAATTGTGCTATCAGTTACTAATACTGTAGTCAATAGAATAGTAAGTTCAGGAATATTACCCGAGTACGGGTCGCTTACTACCTCGTTACCTGCAACTCTTTGAGCTGTATTAAAAGTATCAAATACTATTAAATCAACTCTTTGCAATCCTGTAGCTGAATAAGGTATATTAATAACTATGTCAGAAGTATTTGTGTAAACCCCTCCGTTAATTTGCCATACCCAACCTGAATTAATTGTTAAATCTTGCCCTAATAATGAATAAGTTCCATAAACTAATATTTTGCCTGTAGCTGGTTTATTTTTGATGTAATCATCCGCTGTATCGTCTGATTGCAACCAATCAGCCTGAACATTTTTTTGTGCTTCAGGTTCAATATCTTCAAGCTTATCCTTTTCAGCAGTTGTATAATCATTTGAACTTAATCCTTTACCTACTACTTTATCAACTTTTGTTGTATAAAGTTCGGTGTTCATTTGATTTTGATTGTCAAAACCAGTTCTCAACGCATCGCCTAATCCGTCATTTGGTGTACTTATATTATGAATTATTTGTGCCATTAGTATAACTGAATTAGTCGGTTATTACCTATGTTATTATCCGTGTCATTTTTGTATTCAGGAATACTAACGCTTTCCATATATTTTTTAAAAGCATTTTCATAAGCAAGTGCGATAGCTTCGTAATTATTGCCTAAAATGGCATTTTCATTTAACGTTAAATTAGTTGAACTATCAGCTGTAATTTTATAGGTACCATTATTAGCCACTTTTGCAACACCTAACGAAAGGTAAACAGAAACAGTATAAAAAGCTAACATAAATACTACATAGTCATTGTAGATAGTCAAATATTCTCCTGATAAATCATCATTTTCATGGTCTGTAACAATCTTATTATACAAAGCAATTCCTAAGGCTAATTTAACCTTTGTATTTTGTGATATATTTATACTTGGTTTCAAAGCATCGATATCGATATTACCACTTACTCCTGTAATTTCAGTAATATCACCTGATTGTATTAGTAAATGTATCATTCTTTATTTGTATCTAAATTAGTTTCCTCTTCAAAATCTTTGAAATCTAATACAATAGAGTTATCTATAATATCAAATACTTTTTGCAAACCATTCAAAATTATTTCTCTTGATGGGTTTATGTGTCGTCTATACAAGTCTTTAATTGCAACTGCTCTTTCGTCTGCATTGGAGCTAAATCCACTACCTTGATTGCTTCCTGAAAATAAAACTGGTGGTGCTGAATGTGCAACTATTAATTTCCTTTCTGCTTCTTCGCTGTAAAAAACATTTTGCTGGTTCAATTCAGGCGGGCTAATTCTATCGATAACTAAAGCTTCTTCTGCTCCCTCATTAAAAGAAACCAAAACACGCCCTTTATTATCAGAGCCTATTGTTTTTTCTCTTACCTTGTCAGCTTCTTTTTTGGCTACTTCATCATCTTCAATACGTCCGTTGTTATAATTAACTACTGTTAAATCTTGAATAGAATTTTTGAAGTGATAAAGCCCGCTGTTTGCAAGTTCCCCCTCAACCGAAGCCCAAGGAATACCGCTAAAATAATCAGGAACAGGAAAAAATGGTTCGGCTGTTGGTCTGCGAATCATTAATATTTCAAGGTTTTGTCCCTCTACATATTTCCCTGTGAATTTAGGATAAAATGTAGGTCTGTAACGCATACGATTACTCCAATCCCACGAATACCAATAACCATTAACACTCATATCATCACAAACATTTATACCTAATTTATATATAGGTATATAATCAACTCTAAGCGGCTTTTTTGCTAAACTCCAAGTGACTTGAAAAGAAAATCCTCCATAAGTTTTATAATCCTGAACCATTAGCAATACATCTTCTTGAGAAATGTATTTTTTAATGCTTAAATATGCATTTTCTTCACTTTTAGCTTTGTTAATTAAACCTTCACCAAAAATATAAGATACAAAAGCGTTGATAATAGAACTATTTGTAGGACTATCGTCGTAAGCATCTCTATAACGTTGAAAATTAATATTATTAACACCGTTAGTTATCCATTTACGACCAATAACAGGCTTAACATCTATTGGTTGAAAAGCCGAAAATGCTAAATCACCCGAAAAACCATAAACCTTATTTGAAGAATTTGCTTGATTGTGTTCCATATTCATAATTTTGAACATCTGTACTTTCTGCAAGTACTATTAATTTACCTTTGTAGATTATATTATCATCATCTTTAATTGTCAATTCAAATTTATCCTTTTCATTTGGCGTAAAATCTACATTTACCAAAGTTACATAATATCTACTATTTTCTATAGTAAAATTAGAGGAAAAATTAACAATGTCATTAGAAATTTCTTTTCGTAACTGTATTGACAATGAATTATTAACGGGTGTAAATCTCGGTATAAAAGAAAATGTAAACGGTGTATTTAAAAATAGTACTTTCATAATAAAATAATATAAAAAAAGCCAATTAAAAAACTGGCTTTTTCTGATTTAAACACCTCCCTTATTTAGACGTATGCCAATAAAGCTGCAGCATAGTCTGTTAATCCATCACCGCTCAAAATGTAACCTCTTGAAAAGTCAGGCTCATTTGATTGGATTGTAACAGTAAATCCGTTTAAGTCTGTCAAAGCTCCTCCTGTTTGGTCGTCTGCTGTGATAACTTGTGCCCCTAATTGAGAGCCACATGCAACAATTGAACCGTCATTTTTTTCAATAAAGAAAACAATATCGCCTTTCATCAATTCCTCAACTAAATTAACAGTAGCAATGTCCGCACCTTTTGGTACGCTTAAAACTACTGGTAAATTCCCAACTACAGATTTACTTCTGTTGTCACCTCCTGATGTTCCATTTTCAACATAGTTAGTTGTAGTATTTTTTACTTCTAATCTTGCCAAAGTTCCAACACCAAAGGAAGTGGCTACATCTGTAACACCTGTAATTGTCTTAACTAAAACTTTTGACGGGTCGTAAGCTCCAATAGTAACAGCTTTAATACCACCAATCCCTGTGGAGCATCCTAATTTTCTACTTTTTGTAAGTGTAATACAAGCCATATTTTATTTTATTTTAAATAGGGGAGTTATTATGCTCCCCTTATTAATTATTAACCCATGTAAAGCACGTTGAATGCTTGATTTGCAATGTGAGCTGTAATTGTAGCTTCATTTTTAATAAACATATCATCTCTATTAGTAGCGATATAATCCATTTTCATAGTATTAAAATCATTTACTAAATCAGTAGCCCAAATAATATGCGATTTCAAAGCTGCAATAACTACTTTCTCAGGTAGTGGAACGAATACAACTTTTAAACCATTGAAATAGATTTCGCTTGCGTTATCATTTACATTGAATGGTTTAGTATAGTCAGTTGTAACATTGTTAGCTTGTACAATTAATTGCTTATGAGAATACGGAGCGTAAATCATTGGCAATTCATTTTGCGCCAAGGCTACTGCTGGAATAGCTGCATAAATTTTATCATACTCAGCTTTAATGTTTGAAGCTGTGATAGTTGTACCTGCAACTTTTACACGTCCTCCTAATCCTGCTGTTGCTGCTGCATTAGAATTGTTGTAAATCATTTTAGCTAAAACACCATCAGTTTGAGAAGCTGTTAATGCTGCAATTTGAGCTTGTTCTGCTGCTCCTACTGCTGCTTGTCCTGCTCCCGGAGTTAATGCTGCAATAGCTGTTTTAGTAGCTGATTTTACACCTAACCAAAACTCTTTCTCCATTGCTAAAGAGATTTCTTTTGCGTAAATTCCCCCAATTACAATTCTTTCAAATTCATTACTGAATATTTCCCAAGCTCCCGGACGCATATCTCTTTTGAAACGAGAAAAACGAAGTGTATTAGGGTCAAATTCTTGATAGAACATTACTTTATCAGGTGTAACAGTAGTATCAAACAAATCTAACGAACCAGCCGAAGAAGGTGCGCCTGATGTGTATGCTTGCAATGTAGCTGTAGCACTTGATTCTGTGAAAATAGTTTCTGCTTTAACGTTATCCTCAAGAGTTACTAACTCCTGCCCTAACGTGTTATTTTCGAATAATAATTCTTCGATAATAGGCTCTGCTGCTACACCTTTAATATCGACTTTGCTGTAAGTAATTGCCATTTTTTATTTTTTGTTTAGTTTATTAAATATTTCGATTTCTCTTTCAATAATTTCAATTTGTGATTCAGAAAGTTTACCTTTCAAATAATCCTTAATCTTAACATCTTTTGGAATAGCTTTTAAAAATTCATCATAAGATACTTCAAACGGATTTACAAAATCTTTTTTACTCATAATTAATTTTGTTTGCTTAATCTTCTTCGCTCAAGTGGTGTCATATCTTCCCACTTCATTTTAACTTCAATAGGAGCGTTTACAATTGGCTGAGCCGCTGGTGTTTCTGCTGCCATAGCTACCATTTTTTGCTCTGCTGCAATTTTTTCAGCTTCTAACTTAGACAACTGCTCTTGTAAGTTAGCCACTTCTTCTTTTAACTTAGCGTTTTCAGCCTCATAATCAATTGCAGGCTCTTCAGCTACGTCCTCAGCAGGAACTTCTTCTGCTGCTGTTTCGCTTGCATTTTCTTCAGGTGTTTCAACTGATACATCTTCAATAGAAACAATTGCTCCCATGTCGTCAGTTTTATAGTTCTTACCCTCGAATTCAAAAGAAGCATTAACCATAGGGTTTCCGTCTGCATCGCTTACGATTTCCCCCTCTGCTAAACTCATAGCATATACATCGCCAAATTGAGTTAAATCAGCAGCCATCTTGATATTAAAATCTTTGATGTCTTTTAAAATACTGTTTTTATTCATTTTTATTTCTTGTTTGTGTTCTTTAAATCCTAAATGCGCTTCAATCGATAACTCTCCTAAATTTCCGTTTTTAACTTCTTTCCAAACTTCATCATTATCAATCTTGAAACCCATAACCCAATCTCCTTTTAAAACCTCTAATCCTAAAGTTTTTGATTTATCGCTTTCAACATCATTAACAATCCAAGATTCAAAAGGATAAACACCGCTAACATTTTCATTTTGATGATTTACGTTAGTTCTTGCGTTATTTTGATTCTTAAAATAATACTGTTGCAACTTTTCAACAGTTTCAGGTGTATAATATACTTGCGCTGGTTCTGCAACTCCTACAACTGACGAAACATTGCTACGAAATATCATCTTATTAGGTCGCATTGCAACTGAATAAACGATTCTTTTTTCGTCATCTGCAAAATACATTTTCTCTGGCGCTTCTTCTGAAAAATAAACTTTGTGAGCTTCAACTGCTCCTTTATTTACTATCGAAACTCTATCGATGAAATGTGTTTCTTCGTTAAAAATTAGTTCGTATATTTTCATAATATAAAAGCAAAAAAGAGCTATCCCGATATTATCGAGTAGCTCTTAATGTGTAATTTTGTTGAGTGCTGTACATCTTCATACAGGTTTAATTACTTCAAAGATAGTAATTTATTTTAAATCTAAACAAAAAATGTTATAAATTTTAAATTATCCAATAGTATTAGCCGAAACCTGCGCTTTTACCTTACTTTGTGTTTGCGTTATATCACTTTCAGTTACATAAACTTTTAAAGGTGGCTGTTCGTTTATTCTACCTGCTACGGATGTGGCTATTTGATTTTCTGAACTTGCTTGAAAAGATACTTGAGGTGTTGCGCTTGCGCTTCCTCTTTGTCCTCCTGCTGCATTACTCGATGTACCTCCTGCGCTTCCTCCTCCTAAAGCTTGCAATCCTTTTGTTGTTGCTGATATTATAGAAGCTGCACCGATAACTCCCTGTGCTCCGTGAACAATAGACCAAGGCGCACCAAATGTCAGAGGACTTGCTGCGTTATCTTTACTAATCGCATCAACTGTATTGATAGACAACCTCGCTAAAGCTGTAGCGTTCTCAGCTATTAATATTGCTTTTTGAATCTTTTTATTTTTCCCAAATATATCTTTTAAAGCTGCAAAGCCATCATTTAATAAGCTTTTTTTAGCATCTTCTAAGGCTTTTTGTGCTTCTAGTCTTGCTTTTTCTGCTTCTAAATCTTCATCAGCTTGTTTTTGTTTTGCTTCTGATTCTTGGTCGAATAACTCTTTATCCCTTGCTATTTTTTCCTCTGAACGTTTTTTTGCTAATTCATCCTCTAAAGTAGCGTATTTCTCTTCATTTAATATTAATAGATTAGTTACATCTACCCCTTTTTGCTTAAGCCTTTCTATATCGGCTAAATCACGTTCTTTTTGACGAGCTAATTTTTCCTCATCTGTTTTATCATTTAAATCCTGAATAGATTGCAATGCTTTTTCTTCCTCACTTTTTTGAGTGTCTATTATAGCTTGCCTTGCTTTTGCTGCTTCTGCTTCTTTTTGAAGTTGCTTTTCTCGTTCTGCTCGTGCTTTTTCTTCTCTAGCTTTTGCATCTGAGTTTGCTTTATCTATTTTAGCCTGTCTATCTTCTTCAATCTTATCTCTACGGCTATAAGTCTTTTCAAGATTTACAGTTACCTCATCCTCTAACGATATAGCTTTTAAACGAGCTGCATTTAATCTTTTATATTCTTCGTCATAATTCCCTCCTCTACTTTCTGCTAATTCTTTTGTAGCATCACCAGTCCTCTTAAGTAAATCTTCTTCCTGTTTGCTGAATTGTGCTTTAATTGCAATAGCTTTCCTTGCAAGTCTAAGCTCCTCACCTACTAATTTTCTTCTTTGGTCGAAGTCCTGCTTTTCTCTTTTGGTTATTTCGTCAGCTATTCTTAAACGTTCCTCGTCTGTCTTTGTTCTGTTTCTTAACTCAACATTTAACCTATTAATAACTGCTCTATTTCTTGCTGTTGCTACTTCTTGCGAAGCCATGGCATCTTCTAAGTCTTGCTGTGCTTTTGTTAATTTAGTTGTTTCGTCGTAAGCCTTACTCATTTCACCGCCTAAACCGCTAAAAGCTTCTGTTAATGATTTAGTACCTGTAACTAATGCAACTATAGTATTTTTTACTACATTAAAAGCTGCGCCAACACCATCAACAACCTGCTCAACTTTATCCATTAAAGGCTGAAAAGATTTGAAAACAGCAATAAGAACACCAACTGTTACAGCAATTGCAGCTAATATCGCACCTAAAGGAGTTGCTATAAAAGATAAAGCTGCCTTTGTCATCCCTTTTATATTTTGTATAAAAGCCGATGTATTAGGGTTTAATTCTTTTAACGCCTCTGTATTTAATTTAGTAGATTTTGCGCTGCTTTCTTGGCTAGTAGCTACCTCGTTTGTTGCATCAGCAAGCTTAGCAGTTGATTGCGCTAATTCCTCAGCATTTGTTTCGTAGGTTAATTTAATCTTTTGTTCTATATCTTTATTTTCCTCTGCCATTTCTTAATAGTTTAATAGTGTCATTTTGCTTTTACCTGTTGTTACATCAATTTTTGCATCTAAGATACTAAATTTTGTTTCTCCAATAATAATATCATTCTGCAATCTAAAGCCTGTAGGTGTTAAACCGCCTCCCTGTACAGTAGTAGCTTCATTTAGATACATTTCATTTGTAGGCAAGCTTAATGTGTATTCTTGACTTAATACATTAGGGTCTAATAGTCTTTCAGTTTGCCTTTGATAGTATTCTGAATACAGATTAATTAAATACTGTATTGATTGCCAAACTAAAACTGAAAAACCTAATGACTGATTATTGCTTTTACAGAAAGGCATAACTTTCATATAGCTTGTCAATTTTGAATTAACAAAAGTAGCGCCTGAATTTGTTTGATAACTAAGTGCTTCTTCTCCTAATTGCGTATTACCATGATTATAGAAAATGGTTAGTTCTCCATAATTAGGCGTGTATCTGCTTTCTCCTGTTTCTATAATTTCAGGAGCAGAAGAATTGAAACCATAATAAGTTACAATGTCATTTGTTCCTGACAATGTAACAGGTGGAATTATAGAAAATATAGTTTCTACTTTAAATTCATTTGGATTATTTGGTTTAACTGTTGGATAAACAGCTTGCCCATATTCCAAACCTGCACCAGCTAAATAATCTACATTGCTTTTATATTCACTTTGTTTGTGTTTAAAATTATAATAATTATAATCGCTTGAAGCTGATTTAGTATAACTTGAAATATCAACATAAGGAGTATAGTCTAATGTTGCTTTCGAATATTCTTTTCCAACTGTATCAATATCATTTGGAGTTAGCCAAAATAAATTTTCATTGTCTGGCGATGTATCAAAAACCGATATATTAAACAGCTTAAAATAAGAAGTTAAAAAGTCGATTACTTTTGTTTCAGGCAAAGATTTAAATAGATTTAACTTTGTTCCATCAACTAAAATACTATTGTTATTTATTAAACTTTCTTTATAATATGTAGCATATCTTTTTTCATTAAAAGCTCCGAATTTACCATCGTAATATTTAAACTGAATTTCAAATTTACAATTAGTCCAACTCGTAGGCTGATTAAACTGAACGTAAACAAAGAACTCTAAAATATTGCTTTGAAAAAATACATCATCTAATTTTAAAGAGCAAGTCAAAGTAGTTCCTGTAATATCAAACTTTTGAGTAACAAATGTTATATTGTCGGACTTTCTAACTAAAGAAACATTAACACTCGAGTCTGAACTTCCTGCTGTTAATAATATATTTTGAAATGTTATTATAAGCGTAGCGTATTTATTCCAATTGTTAGAATAAGAATTAGCTCTTATAAGCTTAAAACTTGAATCTGTTAAATCTGAACTAATAGTATATTTAGCAGTTTGAAAATTCCAGTTTTTAGTATCTTTTATTTTAACTGCGCTTAAATTTGTAAGTATAGGGAGTTTTACATTTCTTAAGTTATTAACTTTTTCAGCATTACACCACACATATAAATCTGTGTATTCTTTTCTATTGTCTAAAGGCGCTATTACTTGTAAATTATACTTTAGTTTTATCAATTCAATGATAGACTTAAAAGATACGCAAGGTCTTAACTCATCAGATTTAATAGTTCTGTTTGACGTAGCAACATTTGAAGTTTCATAGGCTACATTATCCAATAAAGGACTATTGTCTATTGGGTCAAATCCCCATACCCTATTTAAAGATATAAGCGGAACGAAATAACTAATAGGCACAGGCATAACCTCCGAGAAATTACTCGAAGTACCACGCAATAAATCAAAAACAGTATTAGGATTCCATGTTATATCAGTAGAAACATCAAAGAAGTCTGGCAAATCATTAATTAAATCTTCGCCAATTCTATCTTTTAGATTAGTCATTGATGTTGCAAAGTTTCCTGAAAAATCTACAGGTTTATTATTTACATAGTTTATATCTGATAGTTTAATAAAACCATTTAGATTTAAAACTCCATCTGTATAAATTTTGCAGGGATATTTATTTTCAGTATTTAATTTAATTACATCGGTATCACCGAAGAAACCGAAAGCAGCTCTATTTTTAGGAGTAGCAGGGAAAGTAAATGTTTGCGAATAAGGCGAGAATATTTTACTCACATCTTGCAAATCCTTAGTTGTGTAATTCATTAAAATACTTTCATCCTTAGATAAATCTAATTTAGTATATTCTAATCCATCTATAGAAACATAAATTTCTGTTAATAATGCTGCCATCTATCTAATATCTAAAATCTTATTATTAGTTTCTGTTAGTTCGATATTGTACTCAATACTGTTTTTGTCGTTAATCCTATTTTTAAAATCAAAATCTGAATTAGTAACTGTTACAGGTATTTGTTGGTGAGTATAAAAGAAACCTACATCTTCTGCTCCTATTGTATCACTATCAATTGTAATAGTTGTATCATCTATTGTAACGTAAGTATTATCAATTGTAATACCTACTTGTGGAACTGTTATAATATCGCCTTTAAACCTAATTAAATAAACTTTTGGACTAAGTAGAATCTGTTCTACAATAGAAACCATTGTTTCGTCTAATAAACCTGTATTAATAATATAAGACTGTTCTACATCTAAATTGTATCTTAATTTAGAATGAGTATAAGTATTATCTATCTTACTAGGGTCACGAAATCCTAAGTTAGAAGTTTCAGAATCTATTTTACTCTTAGTTGTTATCTTTCCGTGAGGAGTAAACATTTCCCAAAGACCTTTTTTATTTAAAAATACAATTAAAGACGGGTCTTTTGTACAGCGTTTCCATCCGTTTGGCGGTGTAACATCGGCAATGTTTATTAGGTTTGTCGTTGTTCCTGTTGCTACTGTTGTAGTAAGATTAAAATTTTGAGTAATATAGTTGTGTATTCTAGGGTTATACCAACGATTTACAGTACCACCGAATCCATTGAATCCTATTTGGTTCTGCTCGTAGTTAAATTTATACCCTAAAGTAGCAAAATAACTTCCACTATTCCACGTTTCTAAAGTAACCCCGCTATAAACTTCCGCTTTTGCCTGCCAAAATACACCCTGCCCTGTTATAGTTGGATTGCTAACTTGATTATAAGCAAAATAAGGCTGATTGTTATTACCAATTAAAACAGATTTAATTAAATCAGCTACCTGAAAATTAATATAATCATCTGAAACAGAAATATAATCTTTCTTAAGTATAAAATTTGCGTTTCCTAAAACTTTATTTTGTTCTTCATTCCAAATCCACAAGTAAAGTACAACTCTTGTAATAGTTGAATCCTGCGCTGTGTTTTGTATTCTTAAATGAATAGGCGAATTACAGAATGTTATTTGTTCTGTAGTTGTTATATCGGTTCTGTCGGCTACTTCTAATGTCATAATAATTTAATTTCTTCTATTACCATATCCAAAAAATCCCTGCGATTATCTAAGGTATCTAAGTTATTTAATATATCTTTTACATGAAATATTGATATTCTTTTAACTTCTGAATCTAGCGAATGATGAGTATCTACATCTGATAGAATATTATTAATTTCATCGAATATTTTTTTAGCCTCTTCTTTTGCTGTCATAACTTATTTCTTAAATGGTTGTAAAATTGCGTCGTTAATTTCAGTTACAATTATGTTTGTGGTTTCACTTACATGTCTATTAACAGCAGCCAATAATTCGTTAGGGTCTTGAAAAGCTCCATAATAAACTTGTCCTACCGTAAGAGTTGTATCAGGCTTAACCATATAATTGACTGAATCTCTTAATCTTCCAGTCCTAACTCTTGAATTAGCTTTAGCCTCTTGGTAGATTATTTCCCCGAGTTTATTTAATTGAGCCTTAATTATCTTATCGGCTTCAATCTGCTGCTTATTTCTTCTCTTTGCCACGGACTTTGTTTATTAAATCCTTAATCTTATTTGTACCAGTTCTAAATACTGCATCAATTGCGCTACTTTGTCTCCGTCTTCCCATTCGAGTACGTCCTACTTCTCTTGTATTACCTGCGAAATCAGTATAAATAATCTTCCATTCAACTCCGTTAGGCATTAACCTAATAGCGTTTTTTTCTAACTTAGAATTAGTACCGAATTGACCGTAATACAACTCCCTGAATATAACAACACCTCTAACATAAGTATAAGAAATAGAACGTTTCAAAGCTCCGGTATCAACACGTGCAGTAGACTTTGACTGGTCTACTATCCTTTGTGCAATCGCTCTTATTTCTATTTCGCTTAACAACTTTCTAAAGTATTAGGAATTTGTAATTCAATATTCATTTGCCACCCGTCTAAATTAGAGCGATTCCATTCTTTCAATGCTCTTGGTGTACTTGTTGAAGCAACTTCTATATTATCATCGTTATTTTGTTGGAACAATACATTAAGAAGCCTATTTAAAATAAAATGCGTTTCCCCCATATTATCAATATAGTTAGTATCATCTAATAATTTAGAATCAGTCTTTTTATTTGCTGTATCTCTTTGTTGTAGTACTGTTAAAATAAAAGTAGCCGAGATTATTTGCTCATCAATAGGCGCTTCAATCAAGTCAATATTAACCAATGGATATATATTTGAAATGTTCACATCTATTTCGTTAGTCTTTACAACTGAAATAGTGTGTACTAAATCATCATTTTGAAAATGATTAATTATAAATCTTTGTATGGTTGATATTGCACTCATTTATTTTAAAATTTTTTCCTATTGTCTAATACAAATAAAATCAAGAGAATAAGATAACCGAAATAACATATAGTTTCCATGACTCATTTATTTTAAATTTTCAACTATCCTTTTCCTTAATAAATATTCCCCTTGAAACAAAAATCTATCTAAATCCCAGTTAGTTATTTCATCTACTAATCTTAAATCAGCTTTACAAAGTAAGTAAATTATTTCCATATAAGCCCCATAATCTTCTGTAAATCTTTGCCTTTCTATTGTTCCAGTAGTTACTTCGTTATTACCGAAATGAAAAATAGGAGGGGTATAAATCCATGGATAATTTTGTCTAACATCAATAATGTACTCACGCAATTTATTCAATGCTACTTGCGCCTGTTGTAAAGTTAATTCAGGTGCAAAAAAGAATCTAGGTTTTAATATTATTTTTAATACTTCTAAATAATTTTCATCCTGCAAAAAAGTATGTGCATCGATAAATTTACCTGCTTTTTTTGGAATAACTATTTTATAGAAGAAAAGTGAAGTCTTTGTGTTTTCTAATTCTGATTTAAAAATCTGTGCGCATTTTTCAACGTCAATACGTCTTGGAAAAAATAAACGCATCATTTCTGTTAATGCAAAAACTTCATCTTTACCCTCTATATTTTTTGAATATTCTAAAAACTTCTTAAATGAGATTTTGAAAGACATAAACCGCTTTTAATTTTGTTAAGTCTGTAACTTCATTTGGAAATAGTTCTTTAAACACATCCTCTGATTTACACTCTTTTTCACTTATTGTTCTATACTCTTTACGTAAAAAAGGTAGAACACGTTTAAAATGCTCTTTTCTTTGTTGTAGTTGTAAAGAAGTTCCCAAAGGTATTTTAATTTTCTTTTTCATATTACTTGACTAATTCGTTCATTTAACTTGTGTGTTATTGCGTAACGTGCAGCATCAATAGCGTGATTAAAAGCATCAATAGGCTCATCTTGTTTCTTATCGCTCCATCTGTAATTATCTAATTCATTTATCAAATTTAATGAATTTTTATCAACTATCAATTCATAATCCATTATAGCATAAATTGAATCTGTTATTTTAGGTTTATCACATGAGCGAATATTTAAGCCTTTATTCTTCAAGCCTTTTATAAACATAGGAACTGCACTATCACACCAAATTCTAGTTTTACCTACAACTTTATTAATTGAGTGATAAATATCTGTTTCAGTTTTACCTACTTCATAATATTCTTCTTTTAAATAAATCTTACGCTCTTTCTTATCTACGTTTACGCGTACTAATGTAGTAGGGTCGTTGAATCCTTGGTCCATTCCAAATACTAAGCCATAATCAGGCTCTTTGAAATCTCCAATAGTGTAATCAAATATCACTCCCTCTGCTGCATCTCTAAAACCTCCTAATATTGTATTCTTATAATTTTTATATTCTCTTATAATTCTTTTAGGCAATGCGATACGTTCCTCAGGAGATACGCTTAAATAATATTCATAAATACCTCTTAACCTTTCGTACTCATTCCAGTTATGCAATGCCATGTTATCTTTGCCATTGTCTAAGTAAGTGGTATGTATATACATTATATTTCCAACAATTCCATTGAATCCCTCGGGTATATTCTCGTAAAATTCTTTGTAAAGCCAATGTGTTTTTGTAGGTGGATTGAAAGATATAATATTTAAACATTGCACATCAGTAGCACGCATTGAACGTTTAATCTTTTCCCATTCGTCGAAGCTACTTAACTCTTCCCCCTCGTCTGTTATAAAGATAGAATAATTCTCTAATGATTTTAGTTTTGCTGTTTGAGTTCCAGAACTTGTTTTTTGACCTGTAATTGAGATTAAAGACTTATTATGCTTACACTGATAATCGTTGTTAGCAAATATAAAATCGTCGCTTAAACCTAATAATTCTAACCTATTATCCAATGCTCGAGTAATAGAGTTGTTAGTTGATGACATTGTTTGACGTGTGTATAATATCCTATGATTGTAATCAGCTGCCGAAATACCAACAAAGCACCCTAAAGCAAATGTTTTACCAGAATCACATTATCGTCCCCCGCTAATAAGAATAGTATCTATATTCTTAAGTGCGGGGGAATTATTTTCTAATATTTTAAACAATGGTTCGTATTTATCAGAGAATTTTATCATTTCTTTTCGAATATAATTCTTACTGGCTCTCTTGGTGGCGGTGTGTTATCGTTGAAATCTATTGCTTTTAATGTAGGCACACAGAATTTAGATAGTTCTGTCAAGGCTTTTATTCTTTCAGCTGGTTTTAGTTCGAGTAAATCCTGTTCGATTTGTTCTAAATTATTTTCAACTAATTTTTTAAAACTATCTCGAATACTTATTGTCGCTTTGTTTGGCGTTCCTTTTTTGCGACCTGATTTCTCTGGTTTCTTATCTCCGTTACTAAAAGCCATGCTATCTTGTGCTACTTTAGCACCAAAATTAAATAAAAAACCCCAATAAACCAAAATTAATTTATCGGGGTAAAAAGTAATAGAGTTATGAAGTTGCTAATATAGTAATTATTTCAACAAATATTTCGTTACAGGTTTATTTTTGTGTATCTCGGCTAACTTCTTAGCTTCTAATTTCAGTCTATGTTCAGTTTCGAAAATAGTTTCTGCTTTTTCTAATGGATTGCGTTTTTTCATAACTTTTCTATTTCTTTTTTAACTTCTTGCCAATAACTTTGTCTAATATTTGGCACTTCAAATGAAGTTTCTTTGATTAATTCATCAATTACTATTAACGTACATTTAATAATGTCACTTTTATGAAAATTCTCTCCTGCTTTAGTAGAATATAAAGGATACATTTTCTCATATTTATCATATAAGTCTTTTACTTTTTCTTCCGGACTCATAACTTAATTATTATTTTATTATTACTATTACTAATTTCTTTTAGTTCAAATGCTATCATTAATTGAATTAGTGTTACACTATCTATAAATTTAGCATTTTTAAGCTGTTTAAGCCATTGTTTTCTTTTTCCGAAGTTACGAGCCAACTCAGACTCGTTTAAGCCTGTTTGGGCTTCTATTGATTCTATAAGTTCTTTCATAAAGTTTTTAATTTAGTTTACAGTATTTAAAATAAAATCAATTGCATCGTTTATATCTTCATTGTAAGAAATTGTAAAATCAGTTCCAGTAGATGAAGACGCTCTTTTAACAACAAAAGAAAAGTCTGAAGC
>JACCDQ010674872.1_pt1 | contig 19845 bp, 23 predicted proteins | sample 7446031 | NCBI WGS metagenome assembly JACCDQ01 (sample SAMN15323442, study PRJNA562643) | freshwater metagenome | isolation source: river surface water | place: USA:Blue River Watershed | collected 2017-08-17
AGGCATCGTTCGATTCGCCGATGCAGAACATGGCGTTGGGGCTGACCGGCTCCCTGGCCTCGAGCGTGTCGACGAGAAACTTCGACATCACGCTGCGGTCGACCAGCAGGTTGACCATTGGTTTGGCCCGCAAGGGCCGGGTCTTCTTGGCAAGGCGCCACGTGAAGCCCTGAGTCGGCAGGATGAACATGGTTCCTTAAAAGTGAACAGCGAAAGCGCTGCTCCCTGTCTAGCGAGCGCCGACCGTTTTAGAAGCCGGAAAGACAACGCTATACGTTGCACAAGGACACCTACAGGAATACGCATGTCTCAAATCCCTTCCTTCATCCAGCAGTTCATCGAATCCATGACCCAGCCGGGAGCCCTCTCGAATGCGACGGGGTTCAAGGTGATGGCCGCCACCCGCCAACGCCTGGCCGAGCTGCAAGGCACGAACGGAAACGTCACCCTCACTGCCGACGAGCTGGACGACACCGCCAGCGGCTGCCAGCCCGAAATCAACAGGGAACTCACTGCCGACGACATCGCCTACCTGGCCGACAAGCTGGCGCAGTTCTTCTTCGAGATGGCTCGCGGCTTTGAGCAGGCGGGCTTTGCCGACGGCAAGCGCATGGCCATCAAGCTGGTGCAGAAGTTCACGCTGAAGTTCTGACCTGATTCCCAACCACCCGAGCCTCCTTTGAGGTCCGGGTGGTTTTTGTTTGGCCGCAAGGCTAAGTTCCAAGTCTAAAGAATCCATGCTCTCCTTCGAACTGCTCACGGGTGCTGCTGGCCTGGCCCTCGGGTTGGGCAGCTACCTGCTGAAATCGCATCGAGCCCTGTCGTTGACGGCCGCCGCTGGCGTGGTCGCCTGGGCTCTGCACTACGCCCTCAAAGATGCCTGGACGGCTTGCGCGCTGTCTGCGCTGGCCGCTGTGCGGCTGGGCTTCGCTGTGTGGGTGGTTCAACAACGTCCACGTCAAAGATTGCGATGGACGCTCGGCGCATGCGTCATTGCAGGGCTGGTTGCGTGGGCGACGTGGCAAGGCGCCGGGTCGGTGCTGCCGTTGGCCGCCACGCTGCTGCTCACCTGTGCGGGCTTCAATGCCCGCTATGAGCGTCTGCGGCCGTACCTGGCGGCAGGAGAAGTGCTGTGGCTGCTCAACGGCTGGTACGTGGGCTCGCTGTTTGTGATGGCCGCCGCCGGCATGGGCTTGGTCTTCAACGCCTGGGGCATGCTGTCCGACAGGGCCGACCGGAAAATGCGTTCTGAGGCGGCTGCTGCTCGAGCCTGAGCCTGCGGGGGCTATACGCAGGTGAGACCCTTGCTTCAACCCTCACCTAGGAACTTCATGCACGCTCGCGTTACCGCCTACAAGAACCTGCTCGTCCTTGAACTGCTGGCCACCCGGTCCATTGACAACGAGGTCGCCACCTCGCTCGACCGCCCTGGCAATATCGGCCAGGTCATCATGAACACCGAGAAGAACCTTGGCGTCTCTGCCGAAGCACTGGCCCTGATGAAGGGGCTGCAGCGCGGTCGCGATGACCTCGGCGACATCGACTGGTTTGCCAGCAAGGGCGCCGGTGACTGCTTCGGGTGGATTGGTGGCCCCTATTCCATCAAGGACCCGAGCAGCGTCGAGACCTCGCGCTCCTGGAAGCTCGGCGCGCACGTCGTCATCGATAACGACGTGCCGCAAGGTGCCCGTGAGTTCATCGACGCCAACGCCTGACCTGCCCATCCTTCAAGGCCGCCCTATGGGCGGCCTTTTCTTTTGCGAGACAACCTGTGGCCGGTCACGAGCTATACGGAGCAAGTCATTCATCTTGCGATTCAAGGACAAAGCACATGTACACAATCGGACTCGTCGAAGTCGTTCAGCATCTTCCACCGCCCGCGGGGACCACAGCAGTCACCGCCCTGCAAATTCGCGCGTGGGCAGGATTTGAACAAGGCTGCTACTACGTGCATGCCTTCGCCAAGGACGACCCGCTGGCAGCAACGCTGCGGCCTGGCTCATGGGTGCAATTCAAGAAGCCCGCACGAGGCAAGCGGCTCACCGAGCTGGCTATGCTGGAAGCTGCCAGTGAGCACGCTCACGTCAGCGCCGCGGATAACCCCCGTGAACAGGTTGACGCGGCGCACCGGCTGCTGCAGTTCAAGCTCCCGACAGCCTCCGTCGAAGCGCTTCGCCAAGAAGCCGTAGAGGCCCAGCGCCGGCTTGAAACGCTTCGCGTCTGGTTCAATCTCAAGCAGTACCCTCTCGAGCTTTTTGCAAGCTGCTTCTCTGCGAAAACGGCGAAGCTGCTCCAGGTCGGCTGACCTTCATTCTCTTTACGCCGCCTCGATTTTCGAGGCGGTGTTCTTTTGTCGCGGGGCGCCTGTGCCAAAAGAAACGCCCCGAACGTGGTCCGGGGCGTCGAATGAGCGTCAGTTAGACGAAAAGTGCTAGTTCAGGCGGGCCTGTTCTTGCAGGAACCGAGGCCACAGCCTCAGCACCTCGGCCGCATCGCGGGCCGCGTCATCCTCGGTCTCAAAGGAGCGGTCGCAAGCCCGCGAGTCGCCGGCCTCCGTATCTCCAAGCCAGTCCCACATGCCTCGCAGCTCAGGCTCTTCCGCAGGGCACACAGTGACCTCGAAGTGCTCGCACAGTGCCTTGGCCAACACAGCCGGCCTGTGGAGCTGCATCCAGCGCCCAAACTCCCCCGCATCAACGCGCACTTCAAAGCCGCAGTCCCGGTTTGCTTCCTGCAGCGCGCTGAGATAGACGAAAGCGCTCTTGAACGCTTCGTCACGAGGCTCCATCCAGTAGGCGATGTCATCGGCCGGGTAGTCGCCGCCAAGCCCACAGCTGAACAAAGCACGGATGTCCTTGTCTTCAGCCTGCGCCAGCCATCCGCTGGCGTCGAAGTCGAAGTCTTTCACCCGGTCATCCGTATGGAAGTTCGCACGCACGGCAGGGCCCTGCTTCTTTTGTGTGGCGGCCGGAAGACGGGCAGGAGTGGCTTTGAACACCACCGCCTGCGAACCTCCCAGCCGGTCGATGACCCAAACGGGGCGGTCCTGCTGAGCTTGGAGCTTCTGCGCGATTTCGCAGGCGGCCCAGAAGTCCCCGGTGAGGTCCAGATTGCTCCAGTCCTCGACCGCGCCTGCTGTCAGATGCGTTACCGCCGAAACGTCTCGGTCACCCAAGATTTCGATGACTTCAAAACGGTCCACGTCAAGTGCGAACGGCTGCGCGATGTTCTGCGCCAAGTAGGCTTCGAGCTGCGCCCAGCCGAGCTCGCTGATGCGCCAGGCGGTTTGACGCTCGCCCAGCTTGACGCACTCGACAGCGACCTTGACACTGCGAGAACCCACGCCAAACAGCTGCAAGGTTCCCGTCCCGCTCGCGTGAGGAAAGACGTTCTGCCCTTCCAGCCAGCGCGTGTTCATATCCACGTCGACCGGCATCACCCAGCCGTGAAGGTCAAGGACGCCGCCCACAATCACGCTGTCGCCCTCTCCTTTCAGCAAGGCATTGAGCGAGCGACGCGCGGCGGTTTTCGCGTCCGCACAGAGTGGCGCTTCTCCCTCCTCTGCCGAGTAGGTCCACAGCGCGTTCGAATCCGCTTTGCGGTACACGCACAGACCCTTGAACGCCGCCAGGCGAACCCAGAACAGCGTCTGGGGGTCGCAGGGGAGCCATGACCCGGGTGTACCGCAAGCAAAAGAGGTGGTCGAGGGCGCAGCGGGCCCGTTGAGGTGTGCCTTGAGCGAGTGCCAATCCGTCTTGCCCAGCGCCGCACTGAGCGCGTGCAGCAAGATGGAATGAGGCACTGCATGCCCTTTTTGGCGGAGATTCTTGCCAACCGTCTTGGCCATGGCCTTGAGGTCAGCTTCCGCCGAGGTTTGTTGGTTCATGTTTGATTTCGCCATGTTGAATGTATCCATTCACCAAGGCTTTCTGCTGACAACGAACGTTGTCCTGGAGGTGGTCGGCTTGCCTTGTCGAAAGCCCCGGTGAACGGGTTCAACGAAAGCGAAGAAGAAAACAGGTATTTACCGTGCGCCGATGACGCCCGACCGGTGGGCTTTCCTGTGGCCTGCCCTGTGTAGGGACAGCGCCCATTTTAATGCGCCTGGGCCGAAATCTCAAGGTCGACGGAATGCTCTATACCTCAATAGGACTTCAAAAGGACAGATACAGATGAATGACCAGAGCCCCCGAATCGTCATCGTTGGCGGCGGGACCCATACCTTGGGCTTGCAAGCCAAGCTGGCACTGGCCGGGATATCCGCAGAAGTGCGCGATGTGCTGCTGGTGGTCGACGAAGGCCATGACTTGGCAGGCCTGAAGGAGTCACTTCAGTGCTGCGAGATAGCCAGCGTCAGCCTGGAATCGCCTGCAGGCACCCGCCCCGCCTGGCAGTCCTGCTATGGGCCGCCACGCCGTTCGCGACGATTCTGATTACACGCCAGCCTTCGGGCTGGCTTTTCTTTTCAACGCTGCTCAGGCCGCTTTGCATCCTCGTCTTTGCCTCGCAACCACTGGAGCTTCTCGGCAATCTTGATTTCCATGCCTCGCGGGGCAGGCTCATACCAGCGGGGCTCCTGCATGTCAGTGGGCAAGTAGGTCTCACCGCTGGCGTACGCATCGGGCTCATCGTGAGCATACCGGTAGCCTGCGTGATAGCCGAGGTCGGCCATGAGCTGCGTGGGCGCGTTGCGCAGGTGCATGGGCACGGGACTGGAGGGGTGCGACTGCACGTAGGCTCGTGCCGCGTTCCACGCCTTGTAGACGGCGTTGGACTTCGGGGCAACGGCAAGATAGACGGCTGCTTGCGCCAGCGCTCGTTCCCCTTCAGCCGCGCCCAGGCGTTCATAAGCTTCGGCGGCGTTCAAGGCCAGCTGCAAGGCTCGGGGGTCCGCATTGCCAACATCTTCACTGGCGATGACGACCAGCCTGCGAGCGATGTATCGCGCGTCCGCACCTCCGTCGAGCATGCGAGCAAGCCAGTACAGCGCCGCGTCCGGGTGCGAGCCACGGATGGACTTGTGCAAGGCCGAAATCTGGTCGTAGTGGTTCTCACCTCCCTTGTCGAACCGGCGCAGCGCAGGGCCCAGCGCGGTCTTGGCGAACTCAGCCTCCACCACGGGGTGCCCTGCTGCGGCTGCCGCACAGGACAGTTGCTCGACCAGGTTGAGGAATCGTCGACCATCCCCGTCGGCCAGTGCGCTGACCTGCGCCAGCACAGGGGGTGAGAGCTGAACCCCTTCCAGGTGGGGCAACGCCCGGTCGTACAGCTGGAGCATCTCGCTCTCCGACAGCGGGTTCAGCACGTATACCGCTGCGCGGGACAAGAGCGCGTTGTTGAGCTCGAAACTTGGGTTTTCAGTCGTACTGGCGCAAAGGACCAGGAGACCGGACTCCAAGTGTGGCAGCAGCAGGTCTTGCTGGGCTTTGTTGAAGCGGTGAATCTCGTCCAGGAAGAGCACGGTGGAGCGGCCTTGGTGGTCGAGGATGTGTTGAGCGGAGTCCACCACCTGCCTGATGTCCTTGGCCCCCGCCAGTACGGCAGACATCGACATGAACTCGCTGCCGACCTCCTTGGCAAGCAGGCGGCCCAAGGTCGTCTTGCCCACGCCGGGAGGCCCCCACAGCACCAAGGAGTGCAGCTTGCGCGCCTGCACCGCAAGGCGCAGGGGCATGTTGGGGCCCAGGAGATGCGCTTGCCCCACCACCTCCTCCAGGCGCTTGGGTCGCAGCAGCTCTGCGAGAGGGGGCTTGGGGGTGCTGGAGAATAGGTCGGCCATGTAACGAGTAGACAGCAGAGTTAGCCCCTTCAAACCGGGACCGCACAACAAAGCGCCTCGCATCCTGCAGAGCAAGACATCGAGGCGCTTGAAAAATCAGGCGAGGACCTGGAAATGCGTTTTAAAGTCCGCGAGCTGGCTCAGAACGCTCTCGTCGTGGCACGCCACGTTGTCGACCACACAAGTTCGATGGCTGCCGTTGCGTTGCAGCAGCGCGGCCACGAACCAGCCCTTGAACCAATCGCGGTAGACGCGCTCGACGATGTAGCGCTCACCGGTGCGGGTGTCCACCACCTCGCGACCGTTCAGCGAGTGCGGCTCGTCGGCAGTGCGTTGCGCTGTCCGGTTGATGCCGAGCCGGGAACGCTCAGCCTTCACCTTGAACCAGTGGTCCAGGTCGAAATGCGAAAACGACTTGACGCCTGCGATTTGCGTATGCATGACCTATCTCCTTGAAAACAATACCCTGCGTATAGAAAGCAAGTGCAGAAAAAGGAACAGCCAGCTCGAGAGAGCTGGCTGAATGAAGGTCACTGGAGACTGGGAGATGCGTTGGACGACACCTCGAAGACCTCGTAACCATCTTCTTCTGCCATCCGCCAGGGAACGTCGAATTGGCGCGAGAAGAGCTCCTGCGATTGGGTCGGGCTCGAGCCGAACGTCGCATGCAGGGGACGACCTTGGGGGTCGCAGACGGCATAGCGGGTTGCGGGCAGGGCTGCTTGGGCGTGTTGCAGGTGCATGACGGGTCTCCTTTACAACAGAACGAGTGCCTAAAACCCGTATAGCAACAACGACTCGATTGCTATAATCATTACAGGCCTTCAGTCGCCTGTCGTTCGCACCCACCTTTGGTGGGCATGGCAAAGACTGGAAAGGACAACCATGCGTATGCAACCCGCTTTTTGTCGGGCCTCGCTTGGCAATGCGAACACCACGCGGAAATCGCTCCGCGGCGTTTCAGGCCAGCGAGGTCTGACAGGAAGCCAACATGTACATTCAATCCCAGAAGGAATTCAAGCAAGTCACCTCGTCGCTGCGTAAGGAGCTCAAGGCCCTCTACGCCGACTCCGCCCCCAGTCATGCTCAGTGCCTGGAGCTGCTGGCCAAGGCACTCGGGGCCTCAAGCTTTGCGGAAGTGCAAGCCAAGCTGCCCCCCGAAGTGGCCAAGCCGAAGGCGTCGGTCACCAGCCGCTTTCCCCTCAAGAACAAGTTCGGCCTGCTGGATTTGGTTGAAAAGGGCGAGGAGGGTCGCGTTGTCGAAGGCCGCAGCTTTGGCGAGCTCGAAGGCACCGTGGACGACATCCAGTACTGCGTCTGTTATGCCAGCAATGGCAGCCGCAGCGCCGATGGTTCCATCGACCCTCAGTACGAGGGCGAGACGGACGTCAACTGGGACGGCCAGACCACGCGCGTAGACAGTGAGGGCGCGATGATTTGGCAGACTCAGGGAGGAGACTCGGTCAGTGCGCATCAGCTCATCCTGGTGCCCGAGGATTTCGACGCTGAAGACGAGGACGCTGGGTTTGACCTGCCCAACCGGGAAGTGCTGCTCGACGCGTACCTGGAGCTCGCCCAGGAAAAAGGCATCGTCAAGGCATTGCTGGAGCAAGTCCAAGAGGACAAGCTCGAAAGCGAGCTCCTGGACGAGCTGGCCGACACCATCGGCTTCAGCTTGCATCGCGGAGAGCTCACCAGCCTGGAAGCCATGCTGCGCGTGCGCAGCTGATACCTTCCGGCGTCATTCCGAGGGTCACGCTTTCCGCGTGACCCTTTTTCATTTTTGCGCTACACCGGAAAACAACTCCTGGACTGTTGAATGCCCTACTCCGCCGCCGACCTTCACGCCTACCGAATCACCGGTCGATTCTTTTTCAAGATGCCCGACTGGGACTCAGGCTATGAGGTCGATGTTATGGCGGGGCATTGTGGGTCCGCGGAACAGGTCGTTCAAGCCGCGGCAAGTCGGATGTGTTGCAAGCTCAGTGAAGTGCCTCCCTCCGCGCTGTTTTTGCCCTTGCCCTCCGCTTGAAAATCAAGCGTCATCCAATGCATGTAAAAAAGGCCCCGTCAGAAGACGAGGCCTTTTGTTAATCATTGATGCTTGTCACGCAAGCCGGCAGGCGGCTTCGAACAGTTCGTCCTCGGTCATGTCGTCAAGACCTAGCACCTCTGCGCTTTCTCGCGCCAAACGCTCAGCCTGACGACCGCCCGCAATAGAAAACCCATAGTCGCGAGCGCGTTGCCGCACGTCGTCCACGATGTCTTCAATCAGAGCTTCGCGGAGTCCTTCATACCGCTGCATGCCGTTGGCTCGCAGAACGAACGCACAGCTCTCCAGCGCCGACGTCTTCGAAGCCGACACGCCACTGACGTGCAGCACAGGCACAGCGTCCTGGGCGAGCAGCTTGACTGCCTCCTCGGCGTGATGCTCCGCGCGGCTGACCAGAGTGCGCAGGTTCGGTTCGGCGACGTCCGGGCACAGGCTTGCGCGATGCCGCCAAAGCGACGAGAGAGCTGCCTTCAGCGAATAGACCTGCGCCTGACACGATTCGCCCCCGGATGCCTCAAGCACAAGCACCAGGGCCTGCGACGCGTCGACTTCGTCAGCAGAGAGTGCCTCGGGAGCGCGAGCCTCGCCAGGCTCCAGCTCGTAGTAGCCGCTGAGCGAGTACGCCGACTTCCAACTTGCGCCGCAGTCGTTGCATTCACACTGGTCCCATGCGGTGGGTCCGTCGGCTTCCAGGGAGTGCGCCTCGAGGTCAGTGCCGCCACAGACGGGGCAGCTTGCGCCAGCGCGGGCAACGTACTCCTGCTCGGGCATCACGCCGGCATTGGGAGTCCAGTCCCTGGAGGGAGGAAGACTTTTCGCCTTTGATTCCGCGCGTAGGTTGGCCTGCAAAGCCCCCCAGTTGCGTTCGCCGAATCCTCGGGCAAGTGCCTCCAGGATTCTCGTGTGAGGCACGGAAAAGCCCTGCTCGGTGAGATAGTCTGCAACGCGCTTGGCGCTGTTCTTGAATTCGCGATGTTCCACGGAAGATTCCTTTCTTAAGCCGCAAGGCACAAAGAAGACCTGGATGTCCTGGTATTTGACGGGGAGAGGCATTGCCGACTTCTTCGTGCCCTGACGGGTGATGAAAGAAATCCAACATGAGAATATTTCAACCATTTGTCATACCGCAGTGCGGCGCCTCATCGACAGGCGGTTGAAGGCCTTGCTGCATTATAGGTAGAGGCCCAAGATAGCGCAATGCCTGCGAGGGCGGCTGGAGCGGCGGAAAGAAAAACCCCGCACGTAACGCGCGGGGTCTTCGAAATCACAGCATCGAATCGTCGTAGGGCTTGGGGTCAGGGACCTCGTAGCCCAGAGACAGCAAATGCTGGTCACACCAACCTTGGGCGACCTCGCACCAGCCATCATCGCCTTTCCATCCGGCGTGCCAGTTCTTCCAGTCGTCGGAGTCGTTGGTGAAGGGATACGCGCGAACGCGGGGAGTCTTCTCGATGAACGCGACGCGGTTGGCGATAACGCTGGGGTCGGTTCCCTCGATGTAGCGCATCGAGCAATAGGCGCCGTCGGTATCAGGAGTCCAAGGGGAGAGTTTCACGCCTTGCACACGGTGAGCATCGTCAGGAAGCGGTCGGTACATAGAGTTCTCGTTGAGTTGTCCTACGGGGTATAGGAAAGGGGCAGCAACAGAGAACCCCTGCAAAGAAAAAGACCGCACAGCAAAGCTGGCGGTCTTTGAAATCAAGGATGCTTGTCCTCGGGCCCCGGAAGGAGCCCGGGACAAGAAAGCGCTAGGCGCTTTGGTTCATCACTCGCTGCGAACAGCTTCGCTGGAGGCAGCGGCCGGAGCCACCGTGTCCGCAGCGGCCAGCGTCACACCAGCCATCTGCGCCGCCGAACCCAGCAGGGTGTTGATGTCACCGCCACCCTTCAGGCCGACTTCGCTCAGCAGAGCGTCGACGACCGGCTGAGCAGCGCGGTAACGCAAGGCCGAGTTGACCACTTCGTTGCCCAGACCACCCGAGGCAGCCACGGCGCCAGAGGCACCGCCTGCGGCACCGCCGTTCAGGCCACCGACCTCCGCGAAGCGGATGGAGTCGATGTTCTTCAGCGGTTCCACCGACTTCTCGATGATGGCCGGCAGGACCGACAGCAGCTGCAGCTTGACCTGTTGAGCAATCAGCTCCGGCGACAGCAGGTTCTGAGCTTCGTTCTTCGCACGCAGCGCATCGGCCACGGCAGCACCTTCGGCGGTCGTGGCTTCGGCGCGCAGCACGGCAGCGTCGCGCTCACCTTCCGCCAGCTTGCGCTGAGCTTCGGCACGCGAGTTCGCGGCGTCGCGCTCGGCTTCAGCAGCCACCAGAATGCCGATGGAGTCTTCGCGAGCCTTTTCTTCGGCCTTGACCAGCGTCACGGCCTTTTCACGGTTCGCGACTTCCACGCGGCGAGCAGTTTCCACCGCTTCGGCAGCCTTCACCGCCTCGGCACGGGCCAGGTCAGCAGCAGCTTGCGCAGCGGCCTCGTCCTTGGACTTGTTGGCCACGGTGATGTTCTGGGCTTGGGCAGCCAGACGCACTTCCGTTTCTGCGGCGATTTGCGCCGTCTCGACGGCCTTCTTCTTGCCGGCTTCAGCTTCCGCAACGACTCGTTCAGAGTCGATGCGCTTCTGCGCCACCTGCTGGTTGGCCACCAGGTTGGCTTCTTCGGCGCGACGGCGGCCTTCGGCTTCCGTGGCGGCGATTGCAGCTTGCTGCTCGGCGGTCATGGCCGCGATTTCCTGGTTGGTCTTCAGCGTGGCCTCCTCGCGCTGGCGCTTGAGGGTCAGCTGCTGCTGAGTTGCCGACAGGTTCTTCTGCTCGATGGCCACGGCGGTGTCTTGCTCGACATCGTTGCGGGCCTTGTTGCGGGTCTCGATTTCGCGGGTCAGCTTCAGCAGGCCTTCGGCGTCGAACGCGTTGTTCGGGTCGAAGAACTTCTTCTGCGTCTGGTTCAGGCCCGTCAGCGACACGGCTTCCAGTTCCAGGCCGTTCTTGGCCAGGTCTTCGGTCACCGCTTGCTTGACGTTCTGGACGAACTCGGCGCGCTTTTCGTGCAGCTGTTCCATGGTCATGGCGGCAGCGGCAGCACGCAGGGCGTCGACGAACTTGCCTTCGACCAGCGCCTTCAGCGTGTTCGGGTCGTTGGTGCGGTTACCCAGGGTCTGGGCCGCGGTTGCGACGGCTTCGGCCGACTGCGCGACTCGCACGTAGAACTCGGCCGACACGTCGACGCGCAGGCGGTCTTGCGTGATGAGCGATTGCTCGTCACCGCGCTTGACTTCTAGGCGCAGCGTGTTGCGGTTGACCCAGATGACTTCGTGGAAGATGGGCAGAACCAGGGCACCGCCGGACATCACCACCTTCTGGCCACCGAGGCCGGTGCGAACGAACGCGCGTTCCTGCGAGGAGCGGGTGTACAGCTTGGCAGCGACCAGGCCGATGACCAGCACGAGGATGATGATGCCCAGAACCGGGATGAGAGACAGGAAGAATTCCATGTGAGGTGTCCTTTAGATAGAGCTTTTGAGAAAATTACGAGCGGGTGCGGAAGCGCTGGACCAGGAAGTACGGCCCCGACTGGGCCATGAGCTGAACCTGGTCGCCTTCCTTGAATTCGTCGCCGTCGTGTTGCGGCTCGACCATGAGGTAGTGGGTCTGTCCGTGCTCGTCGAGCACCTTGACTTCACCGGCAAAACCTCGGGCGGCACGCGGACTCAGCAGCGTGCCAATGCGCCCCAGCAGCGTCGTTTCCGACACGGCCGTGGTCGTCGTCTTGAACAGCGGGGCGATGAGGCGCCCCACTCGGTTGAGAAACAGCACGGAACCCACCAGCGCCAGAGGCCCGGCGAGGTAGAACGGTGCGGGAGTGCCTTGAACTTGCGTCAAGACCATCTGCAGCGTCATGCCAGTCACGCCAAAGCCGCCGAAAGCCAACATCAGGATGACCGCCAAGGGCAGTTCCTTGATGAGCAGCCAGTTCGTGACGGACAGGTCGGGCAGGGCGTGAACGTCCACCGCGAGGTCTGCCAGGTCGGACAGACCTGCACCCACCAGCAGCAGTCCAATGAGCTCGATGAGCCCCAGGATGAGCAAGCCAGCAAGAGCAGCAGCGAACGGGGCATACGTGCTTGTCAGCAGAAGCTCCATTGCGATTACCTTTCGTTGAGACTGAAAAGAGAGTGTTCCTGCGTGCGTATAGGCACTGGAGCCAACACTCAGCCTTAAAGCAGAGCGTTTAAAAACCCGCGTTAGACGGCGGCATCTTAACCGAAAGATGTCATGAACGCTACTGCCAGTATCTGCGCGCTCGTCGCAGCCCTGCTCCTCCCGGGTATTTCTCACGCGCAGGACCTGGAGACCCCCGCTGCACAGCGCCTCGAGCGCGTCAAGACGACCCTGCATTTCGGCATTTCTGTAGGCATGGCCTACTACGCCGAGGATTACTTCTATCGCCGGCATCCAGAGGTGCCGTCTTTCTGGGCGGCCGCGGGAACATCTTTCGCAGTCGGCGCGCTCAAGGAAGTCGTGGACCACACCTTTCGCCCGGGCGCCCGTGGCAGCGGTAAAGACCTGATGGTGGACGCCGCTGGCGCCCTCACCGGAGCGTGGCTGAGCCAAGCTCTACGCGCCGACAACCGGACTGCCCCGGACCTGCGTCTGTCTGCCAGCCCCGCCGGGGGTTTTGTGCTGACGTACAGGCAGCGGCTCTGAGCCAGTCGGTGAGCCACCCGCGCTAAACCTGCCCGCTAGACGAGGAAGGAGTCCTCCATGTCAAAACCTCGTCTGTCTGCAAAATCCCTGCTGCGGTGGCTGTTTCGCGTTCCGCCTCGTGCCAACGAACTGCTGGCTCGGCTGCCTTCTCCTCGTACCGACGAGTGGGGAAACATCACCTGGACGGCATCGCTGCCCTGCCAGCAGTTCGGCATTGCCTGGCAGCTTTCGGGCGTGGAAGTGAGAGAACATGCACTGGACCGCTTGAGCCATGCCCTGCCGTCGCTACCGGCCGGAGTCGAGGTTCTCCTCGGCAGCCTCAGCACCCCGATTTACGAAGCGGAGACTGAGCCGGCTACCTTTGACTCCCGCGTCGACTTGGCCCCCCGCGCCCATGGCGGTGTTGCGAGCATCGAGCACCAGACGTGGCTGCTCCTGCGTGCCAACCAAGACGACATTTTCCGCCGTTGCTGGCACGAATGGAGGGCGCTGTTGGCTGGCCTCGGTTTTGTCCCGGTCGATGTTGCACCAGGAGAGTTATCCGCGCTGTGGGCCGCCAGTTTGGCCGACGCAATGCCGGGGGAAGCACATCTACACCTGGAGCCCACGCCGGGCGCCTGTGCCCCGGCTTGGCCAAACGGAGCATTCGGCAAGCATTCCGCGCAGACTTGGACCTACGTGAGGTGGAGCCGTCAAGACGACAAGGTGAGCCGGCGAGAAGTATTCCTGGCACACCAGCAGGCGCATTCACCCCTGTCCATGAACAAGGCCAAATCGAAGCGTGCCGACGTGCTTTGGCAAGCAATGGCCGATGGCGAGGGTTTGGTACGTCCAACGATGGGGTGCGTTGTTCGCGCGGCGAACCCAGAAGTCTTGCGCCTGGCCGTGGAGCATCAGCGCCAGCTTTGGCAGGAGCATGGCGTGCGCAGCCAATTGGTGAGTCCGAAAGACCGCCGACGGCGCCTGGCTGCCCTGCCCTGGGTGTTGACTGCACGAGAGCTGCAGGCGCTCAGGAGCCCCGTTCTGACCACGCGTGAGCTGGTCGAACTGCTTCCTCTTCGCACAAGCCCGTTCGTGCGACGCACTTCAAGTCAAGGGCTACCTCTGCGTACGCTGGATGGGGAACTGCTTCGCTTCGACCCGCACACGCCTGATTCTTGCGGGACGCTCATCCTGGGCTCAGCAGGCTCCGGCTGCTCATTCGTCAGCAATGCGCTGCTCTCCTCGCATCTGAGTGGAGGCGGTACAGCGTGGGCGCTGCGGTGGGGACGTTCACCCGTCTTTGACGAGGTCCACCAGGCTCAGACGGTGGAACTCGTTCCCGATGCGCCAATCTCGCTGAACCCGATGTCGCTGCTTTCGAACGAAACCGACTTCTTTGACGCGCTGCCGGTCTTGCGCGCTTGGCTCTGTTCCTTGGCCACCGGGCCTCATGGCGACCTTGCGGGAGATTTGGCGGAGGAAGCCTTGTTCAGAACGTGGAAGACTCGCGGCCAACAAAGCGGCCTGTCGGAGGTGCTCGAGCACCTGCGCGGGTTGGGTGTGCAAGGAGCCCGATTGGCCGTCGACTTGCAGACGAACCTTTCAGCTCTCGGCCTGGCGTGGTTCGAAGGGGACTGCAAGCTTCCCCTCACCTCCCCCTACCTGAGCTTCGACCCAAGTGCATTCGCCCCCTCCAAGGAAGAAGCGCTGATAAGTCGGACGTTGCTGGCGCTTCACGGGGTCGCGCTACAGGTGCTGGGGCTCGGAAGGCGCAGCATGCTTCTGGTGGACGAGGCGGCGGTGATGGGAGATTTCGGAGCCGGGCGCCTGATGGCGCAATGCATGCGCGCAGCTCGCCTTCGAGGGTGCGCTATCGTTTGGACGGAGCACCCCTTCCCGAGTGAGCGCGCCCACCAGCGAGAGCACGAAGCTGTCTTGGCCGACTACTGCAACAATGTCATCGTGCTGCACGGCTCTCTCGAGTACACCCAAGGGTGGGCCCGACGGCTGACGGGAGACGAACGCTGGACCCGCTTTTCGAGAACCACCCGCAGCCACAGTAGCTTCTTGCTTTCTCAGGGGCAACGCGCGGGCATCGTCGAACTTGAACTGTCGCCGCAAGCCACCGCAGTGATGAAGTCGTGGATGCCCAAGGACCTGGCAGTCTTCCGCGAGCGCTTGGCCAAGGGTCAGACACCCCTGGAAGCCCTGGAAGAACAGCTCCCCGGCTGACTCGCCGCCAAAAAGAAGAGCCCCTCGAAGTTGTAGTCTTCGAGGGGCAATCAGAGGCGAACTTCCGCGCTCAGTTGAAGAGGCGGTTGCTGTCCTGGCGAATCTGTTCAAACAGCGTCAGCAGCCGAATCGAGGTCTTGATGCCTCGAATTCCGTAGTGCCGTTCGATTTCACTCAGGACCCAGCGGTCCCAGGCGTCATAGCACTCGTTGAGCGTGGCGTCCTTGGGCAGAGTGCCTTCAGGTTGGCCGGAGAAGCTGAAGTCGGACAAGCTACTGTCGTCAGTCAGCAGGCACTTGTCGAAGTCCATGCCGAGGACGCGCGTGAAAAACACACGGCCTTCGGCGGCATAGTCGTCGATGAAATCCTGGTCGCAAATGTGGATGGTCGGGCTCATTCGTATCCGTTGAAGTGCCCCTCCTGAGACCGGTCACCGGGCAGCGGGGGGTAGGTGTTGAGCAGGTGCTGACGAGACTCCTCGGAATCGTCAGGCAGTTCTGCCTGGAGCATGATGAGCAATTGGTCGGGGTTCCCGCTGGCGGGTGCGGCCATGTGCGGGGTCGTCGGGTCAAAGACCACGGCGTCGCCCACGTTGAGCACCCGCGTGCTGGTGTGCAGCGCCAGCCGAGACGCACCGTCCTCTTGCACACGCTCACTGTGGAACGTCTGCATCAGGTAGGGCTCTGGTCCGGTGTGCAACACCAGTGAGAGGAAGGCCTGGCCGGCAAATGAGTCGTCCACATGTGGCGAAGCCCACTCGCAGACCAGCAGTCCGACACGGCCCACAGAATGCGCTTTCTGCAAGCTCAGCTGTTCGATGAGGCGAAGGTAAGCCTCACCAACCCGCTCACCCCCGTACTGCAGCAGTCGCTTGACGCTGTAGACATCGATTTCTGCAGTGTGAAGACCGCAGTCCTCCACGGCTCGCTTGACGGCGTCGACCAGCACAGCAGCGTCTTCTGCGGACCACTTGAGGGCGGTTCGGTAGAAGAAATGATTTCCGGGGATGCCCGCGGGCACCGGAAGCCGGTTTCCAAGGCTAGGGTTCAAAGCAATCTCCAAGAGCTGTCCTAGCTTCGTATAGAGAGCCCGACCTCGCCATCGTATCTCGCAGCGCAGCGCTCCCCCTGCAACCAGATGCATCAGCCCCCGCGAGGTTTAGCCCCGCGCGCGCTGGCTATACCCCTCATAGGACACTTCCAAGGACACACGCTCATGACGACCCAGACCCTGACCCTGCTGACCCCGCTGCTGCCGCAAGGCGACGCATCCTGGTTCCTGTGGCACAACGACCAGCGGGTCTGCCTCGCCCAAGTTCAGCCGCAAGACCTTCTGCTGAAAGGTGAGGTCGAGAGCTTCATCTGGTGGACCACGGACACGGTCGCTGCAAGCCTGCGCAGTGTGCCGCCGCAAGACCTGCTCAAGGACTACGCCTCGGCGCTCAATCTGCAGCTAAGCCCAAGCTGCTCAGCCTCCCAGGCTGTGGCTGCCTCCGCAGACGAAGCCCTGCGTGCTCACCATGTCGAGCTCGAGCTGAGGGTGACGCGTCGGGTGGCCGCACGCCTGTTCGACGCGCTGGGGCTGACCGCGCCGGTCGCGGAGAACACCGTCGCACCCGCTGCCCTCGATGCGGCCGCTGCCTCCCCTGTGGTTTCACCGCAGGCCAGCGTCACCCCTGCGCAAGACCCGTTCGGAACGTTCGAGCAACGTTTTCGCTTCTGGCTCGCCAGTGCGGGCATCCAGGGTGAAGCGGCGGACAAAGTGTGCGCGGTACGCCGAATCGCCGGCTGTCTGCGTGACGAGGACAGCGGTGACCTCGTGCGAGACCTGCCGTCTGCGCTCTATTGCATCGGACAAGAGGGCCGCGAGGCTCAAGACCTGCTGAGAAACCCCGCTGAGATGCTGCGCCTGATGACGTTCCTGCGGAACTGACTCAACGCCTAGCATTCATTACGACAAGCCCAGCCACCCGGCTGGGCTTTTTCTTGCATGAGCCAAAAAACGCCAGAAGCCGCTGCTAGGCGGCTTCTGATGCGGGAGTTCGGCTGGATATCAGAACCGGAAGCCAACACCCACAGTGAAGCTGTCGGCTTGGTTGGAAGCCACACCCAGGCCATGCACGTGGCGCCAACCGGCTTCCACGAAGGTGTTGGGCGACACGTTGTATTCGACGGAAGCGCCGAACACCGGCGACAGGCGGTCCACCTTGTCGCGAGCCAGGCTGGCCTTGGTGTAGGCCAGACCCAGGCTGGTCTTGACGGACCAAGGGCCGTGGCTGTGCAGCTTGTACACGCCTTCCATGCTCAGCGACCGTCCCCACACGGAAGTGTTGCGGCCAGCGGCGTCCACCAGTTCGAGCTTGGCGTAGTCGGTGGCCGAAACCTCGACGGCACACTTGGATGTCACCTGGCGGCCAACGAAGAACGAAGAAGTGCCGCCGTTCTGGTCGAAGGCGCGGGCGCCGTCAACGCGGACGTCGCTGTGCTGCAGGCCCATGCGGGTGCCCGCGTAGATGTCGAGGGAGCCGGCCGAAGCTGCACCGGCGCACAGGGCCAGAGCGGCCATCAGGATTTGTTTTTTCATGAGGGAAAGAAACTCCAAAGAAGTGAGAGTTGACAAGGCAGACAGTGCCCACGATGTATAGACAGCGCCTTATCCCCTCTGGCTCGTCGTCGTGGCTACACCAAGAAGGAAATTGCATTCATCACTCTGACCACAGGAATCCCCATGCTGACTGTCGAAGACATCCACAAGCTGGCCACCGAAAACGGGCTGGATTTCACCGCCCACTACGCTGAGACCTGCGTCAAAGGCGTCGAGCCACCGAAGCCGTCGCGCATCACCGTCTGGTTCCGCCAGGAGTGCGTTCCCGCATGGGAAGCCCTCATGTCGCAGCTGACCGAAGTTCCGGTTGCGCTGTACGGCACGCGGCAAGTGACGGGCAGCGGTGCCACCGATGGCCGTCTCTTCCCCGGCTACGCCCAGCGGGTGAAGGACGTCAACCAGGCTCGCAAGGCCGCCGGACTAGCCCCCGTCTACGGCTGAACGTTTCGTTCATCATTTCGAAGCCCCTTCCTTTCCGGGAAGGGGCTTTTCTTTTGAATATGAATGACCAGGGGCCCCAAAGAAAACGCGGACCCGAAGGTCCGCGTGTGTGAACAAATCAGAGCTTGAACCCGGTGAAGGTGTCAAACTTCTCCCGGAGAAACTGACCGTTGGCCAGCAGCTCGTTGACGTTCTGCGAATAGACGCCATCGCGCAGTTCCTTGACGTGGCCGTCGAGGAGGCGAAGCTGGTCGACCAGCAGCAGATACGGGGTCTTGTCCTGGGTCACCTTGGCCGACTTCGCATACAGCGAGGGCAGCTTCAGGTAGGTCTCCAGCGCGTCAGGCAGGTAGCGCGTGACGAGCTGCTTGAGCTTGGCGCGGTTTTCCGCCTGCACCAATCCTTCGCCTTCCATGGCCTTGATGCGGGGCGAAATGTCCGCCACCACGTCGAGGATGCTCCGAAGCAGGGCTTGCGCCTCGCCGCTGAGCTTGGGCAGCGCATTGCCCTGCAGCCACTGCAGTGCCTGGGTCGTCGAGAGGCCTTCCGGACAGTGTTCCGGGCGCTCCCGGTACATCGCCAGATAACCCAGTGCGTAGCCCAGGAGGGCCAGCGCGAACCAGTACTGCTGAACGATGCCGACCAGGTATGCCAGCACCACGCCCAGCGCGAGGGTGCAGCCTGCGAGATTGCTGTTGGACAGCAGCACACGCAAAACACGGTCCATGAGGAACTCCTTATTGGTAGTTGCGAATCGACTTCATCGCGCTCTTGAGGCTGGTCTTGCGGGCGTCGAACACGCGGCCGCCCGTCAGGCTCGCCAGCGCATTCATTTCACTTTGGTTGGCTTCGCCATACAGGATGGCGTAGACCGGAACCTTCAGCTCGCCCGAGGTCTGCACCAGTGCCTGAAAATCCGCCAGGTTGCGACCGTCACGGTTTTCGCCGTCGGTCATCAGCACGATGGACACATTGCGCTTGCCTTGCTTGAGCTCGGCCAGCGCCACCGGATACACCGTTGCCAGTGCGTCGTAGATGGCGGTGCCACCGTGAACCTGCAGGCCCTGGATTTGCTCGTCGAGCTTGGCCAGCGACGTCTTGTTGACGGCTTTGTCCGCACCCAACTCCACAGCCATCGTCTCGTACACCACGTTGGAGAACGGAGTGATGCCAATCTTCTCGCGGTCGCGAAAGGTGGCGAAACGACCACTGACGGTGCCATCGGAGATGGCCAGCGCGTTCATCGCTTGCTTGAGCGCCTGGATGCGCCCACCGTTGCCCATCGAACCCGAGATGTCGAGCACAAAGTGCGAGGTACCGGCCTTGGCATACTGGTTCAGATAGCCGTCCAGCAGCGCGTCGACCACCTTGAGCGAACCCGGGAAGGGCAGCTCGTTGACCACTGCGTCGCTGCCGTCGCCGGCAAGCGGAGTGCGGCCAGTGGCCTTGGCAATCTGCTCCTGAGTTGCCGGCGCCCGCAGGTGCGAGACCAGCTTCTCATAGAACGGCTGCTGTTGAGACTTCGTCAGAAGCATCAGCGGATAGTCCGCGGTGATGACGCCTTCCTTCGGCACCAGCACTTGCAGCGGCAGGCCTTGTTGGGCCAGCGCCTTGATGCTTGCTTCGTAGTTGACCAGCACGTCGGCCTTGTCCGGATTGGCCTTGAACCGTTCGGCGAGGTCGCCGGACGAGCCCGAGGTCAGCGTGACACCGGAAAACAGCTCCTTCAACTTGTCCGCCGGAATGTCCGACGGCTCCAGTGCGTCACCTTTGCCCGACAGTTCCGCGGCCACGCCCACGAGCGTGACGAAACCGGTGTTGGACCCTGCAGGGTTGGTCATCGCAAGCTTGAGCTTGCCCGCCTTGACGGCGGCGATGACATCGCGCCAGGAAACCTGCCCCTTGTTCTTGTCCCAGCCAAGTTCCTTGGCCTTCTCGGGCTTGATGCCCAAGACCACCCGGGAGAACATGGTCTTTTCCGAAGCCTTGATTTGGGTGCGCACGGCATCGACCAGCTGCAGGTACTTGCCATGCGACAGCCATACGGC
>JACCDQ011347130.1_pt1 | contig 19837 bp, 26 predicted proteins | sample 7446031 | NCBI WGS metagenome assembly JACCDQ01 (sample SAMN15323442, study PRJNA562643) | freshwater metagenome | isolation source: river surface water | place: USA:Blue River Watershed | collected 2017-08-17
AAGTCTTTGCTTTAACATAAAGTATATTCTTTTTGAATAAATACTTTTCATTTTAGAAACAGTTCCTATAAATTTAGCTGAAACGAAATTGTTTTTTAATCCAATTAAATGTTCTTTCATTTCTTCATTAAATCTAAAAGAAAATTCATTATTTGAAAAATCTATAGAACTAAATAAATTTCTTTTTTTGAAAGAGTTTTTGTCTGTCATTGCTCTTGTTTCTATCTTAAATGGTTTCATTAAATTTGTTGTCGCTTTATCAATACTATTAAAATCTAATTCTAATCCAATCATTTTTTCTATTTCTTTTTTATGAACTTTATATTGTTTAAAATCTGTGTCTTCTGTATTAATTTGAGTAATGAAACAATATAATAAATTTAATTCAACAGAAGATAATATTAATTTTGAATTAACTAATTCATAAGATTGAACCACAAATTTTTTTGTTGTATTAAAAACTGCATTATCTATATTATTCATAAAAATTCCTTTTTTGATTTATGAAATTCTACATTAAAAAACCTTTGATTTTTCTTAAATACTACCTCTTTAATTTTAGGTAGTATTTCAACTATAAAAAGTAGTATTTCAACTATAAAAAGTAGTATTTCAACTATAAAAAGTAGTATTTCGACTATAAAAAGTAGTATTTCGATATAACGAGGTTCGATTTTATGGTGCCTGCAGGTATCCGATAATATATTATAATATTTTATAAACTATTATAAATGTCGCTAACGCTTTTTTTTCAATCAATTTTAGATTAATTATTAAAGCTAAAAGAACATTCATGTAAGATTAATTTTTTAGCTTTAATGATAATCTATATTTAATTTTTTTTGCTTTAAATAATTATTACTTTAATTTTAATTATTTAAAAATAGTTTTAAATTAAAATAAAGCTCTATAAGTGATTTTAATGAAAGGGGTAGGTAAAGACCTTAAAAATATTTATTAAGGCCTTCTAGGTATCTTATTTGCTGTTTAAAGCTATGTTATTAATTGTTGTAATATATTTTATTGGATCTTCAACATTACTTAATTTTAATTTTGAGTGTCCTCTAGCTGTTAATTCAATAACACCTATTTTAAAAATTTTCTCAATAAAGTTTTGTTTCATTTCACAAGTCTCTAAAGATTTAAACTGAATCTCATTTATTTCTGTTGTGAATAAACCTTTTTTTTCTATTACTCTAAAATTAGTTACCGCTCTCTCAGTTGATTTTAATACAAGATATTGATAAACACCATAAATAATTAATCCAAATCCAGCAATTAAACCAAAATCAGAATCTTTAGCAAAAGCATAAATAAAAAAGATTAGACCAACAATAAAATTAATACCTGGTATAACATATTGGTATTTATCTAAGGGGATTTCTTCTTGAATTGTTTCATTTTCAATTAATATTTGTTCTATGACAGACATGTTAATACTCCTATGTTTATATTTGAAGTGAATATTATCTAATTTTTAAAGGATTATTTATTTTTTGAGGTAATTGGTAGTCCCACTGGGACTTGAACCCAGATCTGATCGGTTATGAGCCGATTATTTTAACCAATTTAAACTACAGGACTATTTGGCGGAAAAATTGGGACTCGAACCCAAAAGAGCCATAAAGACTCCACAGATTAGCAGTCTGTTGCACTACCATTATACGATTTTTCCATTATTTATTTGGTACTCGCAGTGAGACTTGAACTCACACGTCACTTTCGTAACCAGAGGTTTTAAGCCTCTTATGTCTACCATTTCACCATACGAGCATTATTGGCGGAAGTGGAGAGATTCGAACTCTCAAGGGCTCTTAACCCGACAGTTTTCTAAACTGTTACCTTACCGTTAGACTACACTTCCATTAATTTGAAGAATTAGAGACTCGAACTCTTGGTAATTATCCACCATTACAGCCAATGGCACCCAGAACCCACCAGGCTTATTCAACATATATTTATTTTTGGTACCCCCTCTCGGACTTGAACCGAGACGTCCTTTCGGACCAGAGATTTTAAGTCTCTTGCGTACTACCAATTTCGCCAAGGGGGCATTAATTAATTTGGTACCTCTATTCGGACTCGAACCGAAACGCTATTTAAAGCCGTGAGTTCTTAGCTCACTATGTCTACCATTCCAACATAGAGGTATATTTTGGTAGTCCCACTGGGACTTGAACCCAGATCTGATCGGTTATGAGCCGATTATTTTAACCAATTTAAACTACAGGACTATTTGGTGGAAGTGGAGAGACTCGAACTCTCAATGGCTCTTAACCACGGCTGCGTTCAAAACAGCTGCCTTACCATTAGACTACACTTCCATAATATTTTTTATTTGGTACTCCCTCTCGGAGTCGAACCGAGACGTCCTTTCGGACCAGAGGTTTTAAGCCTCTTGCGTACTACCAATTTCGCCAAGGGAGCATTTATAAAAAAATCTGTAAAACCTTATTTTTTATTAAGGCTTTATTAATTTTTTGGCGGAAGATACAGGATTCGAACCTGTGGGGCTTTTACACCCAACTGTTTAGCAAACAGTCACAATAAACCACTCTGACAATCTTCCATTTTTATTTTGGTGCCCCTTCTCGGATTCGAACCGAGACGTCTTTTCAGACCAGAGGTTCTAAGCCTCCTGCGTCTACCTTATTTTCGCCAAAAGGGCATTTTTTAGACATAAAAAAAGGGGAGTATAAGCCATACCTAGATATAGCTTACACTCCCCTTAAAAAGAGAATCTTTTGAATAAATTTCTTTATCCGTCAGTTTCTTTTAGGAATGAGCTATTCTCGATACTACTCGATAATATCAGTGATAACGATAATAAACTTATGTTGCTTATAGTTTTCATAGCTCTTTCTCCTTTTTTATTTTTAACTAAAAATTTCTTTTTAGCTTTGTTGAACGAATTGTACAAAAAAAATTATACAATGTCAAGAGTTTTTTAGTAAAATTTCAAAATTTTTTAAAATTTTAACAATCTGGCCAACCTTTATCCGAAAATAAAGGCTTTCCTGGAATTAATTCTTTTTTATTCATTTTAAACTCTTAGAATAAATATTTAAAATTTACACCAAATTTGTCATAATCATAATCACCTGCAGCATATCCATTTTCGTCAATTGTCATAGAATATTTTTTGTATTCTGCTGCAACTGATAAATGTTCTGCAACTTTATAATCAACACCTGCTCCATATCCAAATCCTAAAGAATTTAAATCACTAGTGTCACCTTTTAATGTTTGATATCCAGCTGAACCAATTCCATAAATTGCTAAACTTTGATTAAATGAGTAACCTAATTTTAGATCTGCTGTAAAAGAATACATTGTATCTAAAGATACGTCGTCAAGAGAAGCATATCCTAAATCGAATGAACCACCCCAATAAACACCTCTATCATTAGCAGAACCTTTTCTGTTGTCAAATCCATATCCAATTGTATATTCTGTACCAGAAATATCTTCCATATTATCTGCCTTAATTGTTGCAGAACTTACACCCATGTGAAGATCAGTACCAGCCATTAAACTTGTTGTTGATAATGCAGCTACAACAGCAGCTGAAAGTAATAGTTTTTTCATTTTATTAACCTCGTTAATTTTTAATTATGACAACAGATTTTGTAAATAAATTGTCGTATTGAAATTGTATCACATAAAATATTAAAAAAAACTTATTTTTTTGAATTTCTAAAAAGAAAGGAGTTAGAAGTTTCCTTCTACTCCAACATACCACCTGCGTACCCTCTAACTGGTACACCAAATGGTTCTTTGACTTTTAAGCCGTTAAACTCCCCTGTTGCTAAAAAATCTTCAACTTGTTTTTCAGTTAAAGCTAATAACATTAACTTTTTACCACCATTTAACTCATTTTTAGTTAATACTGCTATAGGTCTATTATTTATAATAGCAGATTCTCTAATTAAAAGGTAATCCTCTGAATAACCAACACCTAATTCAAGGTGAGTTAAATCTAATATGCTATATGCACATTTCGATTCGCTAAAGAAATTTTGAAAAACATTTAATTTTTCTTTTATTATATCTTTAGCTAATTTCAAAGAATCACTTAGAGTGTGAATTCTTGTATTAATTAGTTGTTTTAAACTAACACCTGGGCAATTCCCCTGATATGCTTCTCCAGAACAGTGATCTGTTGCTGCACATAACACTATGTGTTCAGGAATTATATATGTTATAGCATTCATTCTTAATAACCAATGCTCATTTTCATAATAAAATCCATTAACACCAGCTCCAGCAGAAGAAAATCCTACAAAATTTAAATCTTCAAATTCAGTTTCAAATCTTTCAGCTAAAAAATGTAAAAGTTGACCTAAAGAACTAGCTTGAAGAAATCTTTTTGCTCCAAGTAGAAAACCAAAATCACCTCTATTGTGGTGATCAATTGAAATAAACTCAATTATTTCAGGATTTCTACATTCAACAAAGCAGATTTTATCAGCTTCACCAAGTGTATTAACACACTCATAAGCACTAGTTGGGTTAACCAGTGCACCATTAATATCCACAGCTAATTCATAATTAGCACCAATAGTATCTAAGATACTTTTAATCAATTCCATTTCAGGATCCATAGCTCCTAAAATGAATTTTATTTTATTTAATAACATTCTAACTCCTTTTAAAATAAAGTGCCGTTATATATTAATAAAATAATAAAATATAAGGAATCCATAAAGAACTCCTTATTTTAGGGATTTAGCCCTCGTTTTTTATAGCATTCACTTGATCTTTTACAAGTTTTCTCATAATTTCTAATTGTAAGTTATTATTATTTTTAATACTACTTTCTTTATCTTTTTTATTTGAAAATAATATTTGACCACTTACTTGAAAAATAGATTTTACAGCAGCTACATTACTTTTAAATTTATCTAAGTAAATAGAATTTATGTTTTTTAAATTTTCTTCTTTATCAGTATAGTTATTATCCATACCAATAAATTTAACTAAATCAAAATCATATCTATTTTCAACTATATAAATTTCTTTACCTATAAAAAATAAATATGCTGTAACAGGTGAATATACTCTAAACTCACCCAATTCTTTTAAATCTGACTTGCCAGCTACCAATGTCTTACAATGAATAAATGAACCTAAAAATATGGCTTTTTCAATTAAACCATGTTGATCTTTTTTACCATTTTTAATATTTTTCATTCTTTGTCTGTTTAATCTTATATCATAAACACCACCTGTTTTTAAAATAGCTTTTTTTACTTCAGAATTATTGAGAGCTCTAATATATTCTGGAGTTCCTTCTTTTAATAAGAAAAAATCACCTTTATATTTTAATGCTCTAAAGTTACCTTCCAGAAATCCATTTCTTAAAACACCACTATTTATAATTTCCATTAAGTTAACACTTGAAATATTAAATCTAGCTTCATTTGTTAATGAATATACATTTGCTGTATCACCAAAATATAATTCTAACTTCCAATCATTAGCTAAAACAGTTTTTATATCTGTTGTCATTCCATTTGCTTTTACTTTTTCTTCAAATCTAATTAAATCTAAAGCCTCTTCGTTAAATAACATTTTATATCCTTTCTTTGTATAAATTATCAATAAATTGATTCTTAGTTATAATAATTAAAACTACATTAATTCACAAATAATTAATGCCTTATCTAAAGCTTCTTTATTAAAACCAACTTTAGGATCTGTTTTTAATACATTAAATCCAGATAATTCGTCGTCTATGATTAAATATTTAATTTCAATTTTTGAATATTTTTCATTTGTTTCTATCCATTGTTTTATTTCACCTAATCTAGTCTTTATAGAAGAATGATCAAAAATTGGAGTTGATCCAATAATTCTTTCATTGTATAAAAATCCATTAAGTTTTAATTGATCTAAAGCGTCTGGCATATCTGTTCTCCAAGAAGAAGATATAACAATTTTTAAGTCTTTATGAAAACTCATTAAATAATTTAAATTATTAATTAAATCTTTATTAAAATGATCCATTTGAGTGGCATATGTACTTTTATTACCGTTTATAATATTTATAACACCGTCAAAATCTAAAAAAATAACTTTCATTATTGATCTCCTTTTCAAAATATAAATAGATTATATCTAACCTATTTTTAAACTAATATTAATTTTCTTTTAATTTTAAATAGATTATAATCAAAATAAAAAAGGAATAAAATGAAACCACTACATATCTTTTTTAACAAAGATTCAAAATCTTTCAGAATATCTTCATTATCTAAAATAACTGAATTACATTTCATTGATATAGAAAATAACAAATTTGATTTTTGTATTGAAATGCCTTCATATCCAGAATTAATACCTATTCAAAAAGAATCTTTAGAATATGATAAATTTTATATTTTTAAAAATAAAAGTAGTGCTGCATTAAGAATTTCTATGTTTAAACAAATAGCAACAGGAAAACCAAAAACAGGTTTAATTAAAGATAAACAAGGAAAATATTTTGAAGAAGCATATGAACTTCCTGAATGGATAGAATTGATTTTAAAAGAAACTATTAGCAGCTAATTTAATAGCTGCTATTTAAAGTATTTATTTAGATCTTCTTGACTTAAATCTTTTAATATATTTTTATTTAAATCTCTTCTAGTATCTTTAAATAAAGGATTTTTTAAAAATTCATTAACATTATCCATAGATAATAATTCACTAGAACCAATTTTAAAAAATAGATTATTATCTGTATTTTCATTAATTGTAGGTCCATAAATATCTTTTATTTCAGATTCTTTGTATCCTCCAAGATACAGTAATGTTGGTAAAATTTGTTTATGAGATACTTGTTGACCATTAAATTTAAATATATTTAATAATTCTTTATTATCACTGTAAATAAACATAGGGACATTATATAAATTACTAAAATCACTAAAATCCGCCACACAATGACTTATTGATACAGATTTTTTATTATCTAGTTTAGGTAAAATATTAGCTCCATGGTCTCCAGTAAAAATAAAAACTGTATCTTTATGGTTTTTAGCCATAATTGCTAATTGTTTCCAAAATTCATTTACTGACCAATTTAGTCCATTTAAGTAATCTGTTAAATATAATAACTCGTCTTTATTATTTTCAATAATACTAGTTTTATCTTTATATAATAATTTTTCTGGTGGATATGATTCAACTGCAGGAAAGTGAACTCCTTGTTGTACTACATATATAAAATTTGATTTACCATTATTTAAATATTTATCAATGTATTTTATAGACTCTAAATCTCTATAATGTTTCTCTGTTTTTACCATACTATCATAAGTATCTATATATGGTGTATCATATGTTTTTCTTCCATTGAAATATCCATTATGTGGAGCGTCTATCTGGTGTGTCTCGTAACCTGCTTGTTTTAAATATTGAAAAAATGTTGGATTTGTTTCATATTTATCAGCATTCAATTTTGGTTGACCTGTTAATAAAAATTTATTAGAAACATGTGAACAATTTCCAGTAGAGTAAGCTTGTCCAAAATTTAATAAATTTCCATTTTCCTCAAGTTTCAATAAATTTTCAGTTGGTTTTACAATATAAGGAATTTTATTATTCAATGAAATATAATCTGGTCTAACTGATTCACCTATAATTAAAACTATATTTTTTATTTTTTTATCTTCTAAATTTGTAATTAAAGGTTTTGATCTATTTATATTTAATAAAGCATTATTATAATATTCGGCTAAAACAACTGAAAAAGAATTGATTACTCTATGGTAATAAGGCATATTTAAATAATATGCATTAATAGCTAATGTAAGATAAGCAAATAGATTTAATATAGCTAATTCCATTTTAAATTCAGAGACTTTAAATAATTTCAATAAATATTTTATAAATAAGGTAAATACAATAGGTATTCCTATTATATAAGCATAGAAAAATGGATCTGTATAATAAAAAGAGCTATTACTTACTATTTGATCTGGATTTAGAATACTTTTAAAGAAATTTTCAGCCATAAAAGTATTCATTCCTGAATTAAAGGAAGCACTTGAACCTTGAATATAATAAAGAAATTTTTCTACACCTATAAGAAATCCAAATAATAAACCAAAAAAAGTGCCTATTTTTTTAGTATTAATTAAAGCTATTAATGGTAGTGTTATAAATAGATCAATAGCAACTGTTTTTAAATAAAAATATAGATAAAAAGATTTGTTTTCCACATATGGATTATTAAAGTAAAAATCAAAATTTGAAATACTTAAATAAAATGGTAGCGGACCTATAATGAATAGAGCTACTGTAATAAAAATAAATGTTATTGCTAAAAGCTTTGTTAGTTGAGATACTATATGTTTTTTCATGTAAATAATACCTGGAGTTAAACTCCAAGCATTCCTTTGTATGCGAATCTTAACATTAATTGAGCACTAAACTCTTTGTTTATAACTGAATTTAACATTTTATATGCTAATTGCTCTAAACTTAAATCACAGTCATTAAACCAATGTCTTCTACTTTGAATTGTTTTTAACATATCTTCTATATCAAATTTTTCAGAAAATAAGACAATATAAAGTAAAGTAACAGATAGTGTAAATTCAGATAGGTTAACTGCATTTTCTTTATCAGTAATTGTTTCTTCTTTTTTCTCAAGAAGAGTTGGTACTGTTTTAACAAATGTTTCTGTAACATATTCTTCAAAACTTTGATTTTGTTTTTTTAATAAATTGTAATCCTCTAAAACCATACAACCAATTGTTTTAATTATTTCTTTATTTACTACCTTGTCAAACTCTGCGTTCATAACAATATCACTTTCTTTTTTCATTTTTAATCCTTTTTTATTTTTTTTAGAATATGTTATAATATCCAAATGTTTAATTATATTCAATTAAACGGAGGTGTATCATGGATTTAGAATCAAAAAAAATACAAACTATTATAAAAGAGATATCTACTAAAACAAAAGATTCGAGAGCTTATAATATATATATTAGTCGTTTAAATAAAAAAATAAAAGAAATGATTAGATTTAGAGAATCTAGAGCAAATCCTAATTCATTAATTATTCTAGATATGTTAAAAAAAACAGATAAAAATAATGAGAATAATTTTAAATTAGTTTATAAAAGAATTTTTAAATATAGGAAAAACTTAAAACTAATAAAGGAAACAATATGAAAAAAATTACATTATCAATTACATTAGCTGCTGTAAGTTTATTTGCTGGTGAAACAGAAATTACAAGTTGTATGTCTTGTCATGGAGACTTTTTTGAAAAATCAGCAATGGGATATTCAAGAGTAGTTAGAGATATGTCAAAAGAAGAAATTAGAACTTCTTTAAATGGATATTTAAATGACACATATGGAGGAGATAAAAAATTTTTAATGAAACTTCAATTAAAAAGATTTGATAATATTGATTCGGTTGTAAATAAAGTGTATAAAGTAATTGATCCTGAATCAGAAGATACTTCAGTTTCAGGAATGGTTGAAGGTGATAAAATAGAAATTATCAATACACAAGAACCAGCTTACAATACTTCTGTTTACCCTAAAATAGAAAGTAAAGAATCAATAAAATCTTCTTATCCAAGTGATTCAGAAATTATTCAAAAAGTTAATTTAGATAAAAATACTAGTAATATAGGTTTAACTGTTGGTGATCCAATTGTAACTAAAAATAATGTTGAAGAAAAGGTTTATGAAGATAGAAAGCCTGCACCAACTATAAAAGTTCTTGACGCTGAAAAAGTTCAATATAAAACAGTGAGAGAAGAAACTGGGAATACTTTTATGATTGAGAGAGTTAAATAAGCCACCGTCATTTGACGGGGCTTTGAATTACGAATTTAATTCACTGATTTTATTAAGATAAAAATCTTTGCTTTTTACACCTGTAACACTATCCATTAAAATACCATTTCTGAAAAATAATACTGTTGGAATAGATCTAATACCATATTTAACAGCAAGATCTTGATTTTTGTCTGTATCAACTTTTACAATATTTGCTCTATCTTTACATTCTTCAGCTAATTGATCTAATACTGGAGCCAACATTCTACATGGTCCACACCATGGAGCCCAAAAATCTACAATAGCAACATTTTCATTAGTCACAACTTCACTTAAATTATTATCTTCTACGTAAATTACTTTACCTTCATTTGAATATTTACTCATTTTTATATCTCCTAATATGTTTTAAAAATTTAGTTTAGTTTATTTTGACTTAAATTAAACTTAATTTAGATAACTACCGTCTATTGGACAATAATTATATTTTGATTTGTATTTTTTATTACAAACCGAACAAGTCTTTTTTTCTTTATTTTCTATAATCACTTCATGCGTTTCTACTAATTTAAAAACAAAACAAATAGATTCTTTTACTTTATATTTTATTATATTCATTATTTCTAATTGAGATTGTTCAACCTTTTTACCTGGTACAGTTAAACCTTCCATTGAAACATTGCTTGAAAACAATTCCATTGGTTGATTATGAAATATATTTGTTGAATTTAAATCACCAACTTGATATAAAAAAGGGTGCTCATTTAAATCTGATTTATCTTTTTGTAAGAAAGGATATTCTTTCATTCTATCTATACCAGGAAAAGAAGGTTTTCTCCCTAATGGCATTCTATCTACACCAGGATAAATATCTTCTCTACCAAATGGTTTTGAATCTCTTGTTCCTTGTGGTTTTTCATGCATATCATAAGGTTTTATTTCTTTTAAAAAATCTTTGAAATCTTTTGCTGATAAACTATTTGGTATTTCTTCAAGCATTTCAACTTCAAATCTTAATAAAGAATCTTCTATGTTTTCAACTCTTCTACTATTTAATTCAGGTGATTTATTTACAAATTTGAGTGCATTACAAGTATTATTTAAACTTCTAAACGAAGGATCTAAGAAAGAATTAATAGTTATAGATTCTTTTTCTTTTACTAAAAAACCTTTTTCTATTCCATTTAATTTACCGTCTATAAACATTTTTATATTTACAGGCTTATTATTCAAATTTTTTATTAATACTGAATATTCTGTTCCAAAAGGCATTTGTACAATTGATTCATTATCTGGTAAAAAATTTTGACCAACTTTAATTGATATAACTACATTATTTTTAAACATGTTTTTTCCTCCAGGCTTTTTGACTAATAGCCTAATTTTAAAGTCAAATATATTAAGTATTTAATTACTTAATTAACTGAATGATAACATATTTTTAAAATTTTTGATAATATAACATATTAAATATAAGATACTAAGAGGTATAAAAAATGAAAATCAAACTATTATTTTTACTTGCTGCTATAAGTTTGTTTTCTGGTTGTGAATACAGTGACTCAAAAACAACAAAAACTAGTGTTTCAACAACAGATACAGGTACATTAAATGTTTTACATACTAATACAAATGAACAAGCTGTTGTTGTTAATGGAGAAACATATAAATCTTCTTCTACTGTTGGAGTTCAATCAGACGGAACAGCTGCTGGAACAAAAGCTATTATGGATTTTAACTTTAATACACCAACTGTTCAACAAACTGTTAATATGGCTTATGATAATGCTATTAATTATACAACAACTGAAGCTCAAACTTTATTAAATCAAGCAACAACAACTTCTAATTTAATAACTCAAACAGCTCAAGAAGAATTTAACGCTACTTGGAATTATTTAAAAACTACTTTAAAGTGAGAATAATCTCACTTTAATAAAGGAATTCCTTTAAATATTTCTCCTGTATGAAGAATAGCAATTGCTGTAATTTCATAATTTAAATCAGGTTCTTTAAATAAAGAATATTTAATATTCATGCCTTCTAACTTTTTAATCCAACGCTTTAATGATTTTTCATTCCCCAATTCTAAATTAATTATACTTCCATTATTCCATTCGAATTCTATATGTGGGTTATAATCTATTAAATATTGTGCTAATGCATGTGCACTTTGTACAGATTTTTGACCTATAGATAAATCTGCTCTTGTTAATGTATATATTCTCTTTTTCATGTGTTACCTCTTTTATATATTATTTTTTATTTGTAAATTTTTTAATTCTATTTTTAAATTATCAACTTCTTTTTTATTATAAATAGTTATTTTCCCTAAAGAATTTATTTTTCTATTTAATTCTTTTATTTTTATTTTTTCTTCTTTTGTGACATATTTATATTCAACCGAAGAAAATATTTTATTTGTTTGCTTTAGATATTTTAAAATAGAATTGTATTTTGCCTCATAATATTTAATAGGTAACTCTATAATGATAGTTTTAAAATATATAGTTATTATTGTTCTATCTATTTTTATAAATAATTTTTCTTTATCTATATTTGACATAATCTTTTCAATTCTTCTCATAAACATTGATTTATTTAATTGTTCCTCTAATCTATTCTTTTCTTTATTTAAAATAATTAATTTTTTTAACATTGTTTTTCTCCATTTATTTTTTTTAATATTGTTTTTCCTCTACTATTTATTTGTTTATATTTAATTTTAAAGCTAGTAGAATTTAAGCCACCAAACATTTCCGCATTAGCATGTATTTCTGATAGCCCTGATATTAGAAGAGTTATCGCAATCATGATATCTAACTCAGAAGAACCAATAAAATTATCTATTTGTTCCGCTTTTAATAAATGAATATCCATATCTCTTTCTATTAATGTAGATATTAAATAAGAATTATCTATTTGAGAATAAGTTTTTGCAGATAATGCAGCATGATTATAAAAATGATATTTACCATTATTTTCTATATCATAAGATTTACAATAAGGTTTACCTATATCATGATACATTTGGTATGTTGATATGATATTAATAGGCAATAATTTATTTAAGATAAATTCTTTATGTTCATATATAAAATTTGGTATTAACCAACAGTATTTAAGTTTTGAATTAAATTGTAAATGAGAATATAAATCAATGAAAAATTGATTAACCATTATTCCATGTTGAAGTATAGATAAATTTAATTTATCTGATTGTAGTGTTTCTATAGAAGCTGTTTCTTCTTTTTTTAATTTATCTATAAAAATCTATGTATGCTCTAAGTTTGACATTTGTTTCTCCTAATTTAAATTATGATTTAAAATCATAAATGTAATTGTGATATACTTTCACTTAATAAATACTTAAAAAAAAGAGGTTTAAATGAAAAAAGCTTTTACATTAATAGAATTAATGTTTTCTTTATTAATTATATCAATAGTTATATCTTTTGCAATAATATATTATCCTAACGATAAAGAAGTTTCTGATACTAGCTTAAGAAATGACGCACAATTAATAATTAATGAAGTGTTGACTTATTATAATACAAATAATTGTTTTCCAAATATAGACAATTCGAAAATTATAACAGGTTCAACAGGAGAGGTTAAGGATTCGTTAGGTAATACTTTTTATTACGCTTTAAGTAAAGATAATCATTTATTAATAAAAAGTATTGAATGTGACGATAAAACAAATGGTTTTGCTTTGAATATATATAATGATATAAGTGAAAAAGAAATACAATTCAATTATTGTGTTGAAAAAATATTTAGAAGAGTTGAACCAACAATAAAAGGAAGCTATTTAAATGCATTTACAGTTAAAGATTTTTGTGTTGCAAATTAATATTAAATAAGATATAATTATATCAAATCAAGTCAGCTAACTTAATAGGCACTGGGACTAAAGGATTCCTGGAATTTCGGAGAATGACCGAACTTGTCTTTCGGCAAAACATTGAATGAATCGAAGCCGTTATCGTACGATTCTACTTATCTAGAGCCTTTGAAATATTAAGGTTCTGCGACAATGAGGTGTTTCTTAAAAAACTTCTTTAAATAATTACTCAAAAACATATATTACTCTTAATCAATTTATTTGATAAATTAAACGCAAAGGGTAAAAAATGAATTTTATAAAAAAAATACCAGGAACAAAAATTTTTGTTAACGAAGAAAGAACAGGCTTTTATAATTGTTATAGACCTGATTTTCCTCATGAAATAGCAAGACAAGTTGTTAGAATGAAATTTTCTATTGTTGACTTATCAATTTCTTCAGTTTATATGGGAAGAGCTAATTTAACAATGTCTTTAAGAGATTTGGATACTAATATGATTTATACAATCCCAAACGGTGATATAAATGCTGTTATATCTATAATTGATAATGCGATAACTAATGGTTCTACACCTATTGCTTGTTTTAGAACGCAAGCTAATGGTTCATTAAAACTTGAAGTGGAAGAATAATGAAAAATAAAACATTAGAGAAAAAAAATAGATTTGAAGGTATTAAAAAACCTGAAATTAAAAAAGTAAATAAGTTACCATTTAAAGTTAAAACTAATTTTAATGGTACTGATTTAGAATTTGACTATTATGAACCTTTATTGGATCATGTATCTAAATTAAATCCTTTATTCATTAAAAGATTTAATTCTGAACAAACAAAAGTTAAATTATCTGGTTCTGGTATTACAATTAAAATTTCATTTTTAATTTAAATATCAGTTTAAAAATATTATAATCAAAATAAAAAGGATTCAAAAATGATTAATGCAATTAAATGTTCAGGTCAAGTAAAATTAGTTTTAGAAAATGGTGTTTTAACTTCAGCTAAAAAATTTAAAGCTGAAGTTGTTAAAAATACTTTAGTTGTTTCAAATGCTGCTAATTCAAATATTTCAATAGAAGGAGTTTCTATTAGTAATTCTTTTATCAATAATTGTAATAGCTCAATTGTTATTAATGGAAGTAATATCATTATCAATGGTAATAATATTTCTTGTGGTGGAGATATTTCTTCTTCAGATAGTGAAGAAGTTGAAGGTTTACTAGAATATGATTTAAAAGATATTGGTTCTTTGTTAGATTCTGTTACATTATCTGGTCAATCAGAATTGAATATTATTGATCCTATGTTTACGTTAAAAGATATTAATTTATCTGGTCAATCAGAGTTAACAATTCAAGAAGTATCTTCTGATCTTAGAATATCTGCAAGTGGTCAATCTGAAGTAGTTATATCTAATATGACTTCTAAAGAAACAACAATTGTTGAATCTTCTGGTCAATCAAAAGTAAAATTGAAAGATTCTACTTTTAATATTTTAATTGTTAACGCTTCTGGCATGTCAAGTGTTAAATTAAGAGGATCAAAAACTAATCAGTTAAAAGAGTGTGCAACAGGTATGTCAAAGGTATCTGTAAAATGAAAATTTTAATAATTGAAGATAATGATTCTAAATTTGGAGATTTAAATTATCAAATATCAAAGTTTTTAAAAAATAGAGATATAGAAGTTGAAATCAAAAGAGAAATATCAGTAAATTCAGGTTCAAGAACTCTAATTGAAGAATCTTTTGATTTATTAATTCTTGATATGCAAATGCCTCAAATGGACGATTCATTTGATATTGAAAAAGACGGTGGAATTCAAGTTTTAGATAATATTGAATTTTATGAAGTAAAGGCTCCTTATATTATTGTTGCTTCAGCTAATGAAAATATAGCTGATATGGTGGAGTCTTATAAAGTTGATTCTATTTGGTATGAACCAGGTGAATTTGAAGAAGAATTAAAAGTTCTTTTAAATAATTTCTTAGAAAAGGATAATGTATGAGTAAAGAACCACAAAAAATATTGATAACGCAAGAAACAACAAAAGATTTGTTTTTTGAGTTAGGTAGAGAACATTTAATTAGTCAAAAAAATCTATCACAGATAGAACTTTATAATAATTTTTCTATATCTACTTTGGTTGAAAATGGAAAAATTATATTTAAAAGAATGACTTCTTTAAAAGAAAATTCTAAAATCATTAGTGTTTCTAAACATAATTATGACGCAGTTTTAAGTAAAATTGAAGAATTTGACTTAATTGACGAAGATAATGAAAATCTTGAAGTTGAAATTGAATTATTAGATAATGAAATTATTATAATACCTTTTAATGGTTCTAGAAATAAAAGAATTATTATTCAACTAAAAAGTTTAAGGTAGAGTTTTCACTCTACTTTAAATAACTTCTTTTAGATTTTTTATTAAAACCTAGAATTAAGTTATGTTGGTGGTCAGTTCTACCATTTGGAGCTCTTCCATTTTTAAAATGTAAAAGACAATCTCTCATAGATTTTCGCATTTCATATTCGAAATCTCTTGTTTCTCTACATGAAATTTCAAATGGTCCACCTTCAGCCATTGATCTATGTTGCATATATACAACATAGTAATCATTATCTCTGATAACATGCTCAGCTGCAAGCATTGCTGCTCTTGCTGAAGCTGATTCACCTCCAACTAATATACCATATTTTGGTAAACTACTGCTACCCTTTTTAATACTTTTGTAAGTACCAATACAATCAGGCATTCTGTCTGCTTCTTTCAACGCTTCTTCATATGTCATAATAGACTCCTTTTTAAAATTTTGATTAATTGTTATATAATTGTAAATATACAATTTAAAAGGAGTTGAAAAATGTTCATAGATACACATACACACTTAGATTTAAAACAATTAAATCATAGACTACACGATATAGTTAAAGACGCAAATGAAAATAATGTTAAAAAATTCATTATCCCTGGTATTGAGTCAACCAAATTAAAGAAAATTAGCCAAATAGCCTCTATGTATAAAGATATTTATTTTGCAGCTGGTAATCACCCAAATAGATTAGATTCATTTGATATAAATCAAATTAGACAGTATTCTCATTACGAAAAATGTGTAGCAATTGGTGAATGCGGTTTAGATTGGTTTAGAATTCCTAAAGACGCTGATTTAAATGAAATAAAAACTAAACAAATAGATATTTTTAAAAAACAAATAGATATAGCTATTTCAGTTAGAAAACCTTTAATTCTTCATTCTAGAGACACAGATCAAGAAATGTATGATACTTTGAAACCTTATTTTGGAAAAGTAACTGGTGTTATTCATTGTTATGTAGGATCTGAATTATTATTAGAATTAACAAAACATGGTTTTTATGTTGGATTAGGTGGTATTATAACTTATCCAAATAATAACATAGTTAAAATATTGAAAAATATTCCTTTAGATAGAATTATTTTAGAAACTGATTCACCTTATTTAACACCAAAACCTTTTCAAAATAAATTAAATGAACCTAAATACATAAAAAATATTTTTGAATTTTTAGCTACTCAACTTAATTATGAAAAATCTGATTTAGAATTAATTATTGAATGCAATACTAATAATTTATTTTTCCATTAATCAAATATTAATTTTAACATGATATAATTTCTAATAGTTTAAAACTATAGGAGGTTATTATGTTTAATCAAAATACATATACTAGAGAAAATTCTTCTGAATTTCAATTAAGCAATTTTCTAAGACAAACATATCAATTAGTTGGTGCTTCTTTATTAGCAGCTTCAGCAGGTGCATACATAGGTCTTGAAATGTTAGCTTATCTTACAGGTGTAGTTAAATTTATTTTAATTGCAATTGAGTTAATTATTTTATTTTTTGTATTACCAAGAGTTGTTCATACACCAGGTGTAAATTTAATTACTTTGTTTGTATTTACTTTCATAACTGGTTTAACTTTAGCACCTTTATTAGGATCTATATATTTATTAAGTAATGGAGCTTCTATTATTGGTCAGGCGTTATTATTAACAGCAATTGCATTTTTAAGTTTATCTTTCTTTGCATTAACAACAAAAAAAGATTTTTCAGGTATTGGAAAATTTTTATTAGTTTCTTTAATAATTCTTATTGTTGCTGGAATTAGTAATATTTTTATTCAAAATACTATGTTTCAATTAGTAATTGCTTCTATCAGCAGTATAATATTTTCTATTTTCATTATATATGATACACAAAATATTGTAAAAGGTGCTTATGAAACACCAATTGAAGCCGCTATTTCTTTATATTTAAATATATTGAATTTATTTACTTCTTTATTGCAAATATTAGGAATTACTTCTGGAGAAAGAGAATAAGTACCAAATATGGTACTTATTTTAAAAGTTTTTCTAATTCTTTTCCAAATGTTTTTTCAAAATATAACATACTGTCTTTTAAAGCTAATTCTATTATAACCATATCATTATTACCTGAACGCAATCTAAAATTCATTGTATTTTTATTTGGGATTTCATTACTATTTATTATATAAAATAAAGTAGTTTTTTCAGTTATATTATCTGAACTAGATAAATTATTGAAAATATTATTATCTATAAAATAAAATGGTATTAAAGGATATTCAGTTTGTAATACACTAGAATAATTATCATAAGGTGAAATTAATATTAATTGATAAAAATCTTTTTTAGTAGCTACATAATTTGCTATACTTGAACCTAATCCTTTTCCTATAATTGTAATTTTTGCTGTTGGATATTTATTTTTAATAAAATCAAATATTTCTAACGAATCTTTTTTTAGATCAAATTCTGTAGCTATTCCTTCACTTTTTCCAAAACCTCTATAATTAAAACTATACATAGAACTTTTATTTAAATCATTGATTAATAAGTGTTGAGTTCTTGAAATATCTTCTTTATTGTCAGGAAAATATAAAACTATACTATCTTTGTTTCTTATAGTTTCCATGTATTCTATTTTTATATTATCAACTGTTTTAAAAAATTGAATATTTGGTTCTGTACTTTCTATATCATAAGGTTGAAATATAAAATCATTTTTATTATGAGCTACGTAAGCTATAAATAATAAGTAAATTAATATAATTGAAAAAATTCCTTTAAATATATTGTAAGTTGATAACATTTTTTATTCCTATATTAAATTTGTTAAAATTATATTTAATTTGTTAAGTTTTATTTTATTTTTTTGTGATATAATTTCTTTATCAAAACTAATAAGGTTCCATTGAATCTATAATTGGTTAATAAGGAGAACAAACAAATGAAAAAAAATAATCCATTAGACACAGACTTTTATCAATACACTATGGCATATGCCTATCTTATGGCTGGAATAGCTAATCAACCTACTGGTTTCGAATCTTTTGTTAGATATGTAAAAGCAGATATTGTTGGTCCTAAAAAAGATTACCTTTTATTTAAAGGTGAAAATGATATTCACGAATTCATGAAAGAAGTTAGAACTGTTTTCAATAACATTGATACTTATAAAAAAATCTGGAAAACTGTTAAAGTTAAATTAGATAAATCTATTGACAAAAAGCAAGCAAAAAAACAATATTTTGCAGCTGTTAAAAAATTTATGGTTAATACTAATTTTGAATATACAGTATTAAAAGATAATACAAAAATTTATCCTTTAGTTCCTGCATTTCAATTTAAAGGTCCTAAATTAATTGGTCAAATCATTGAAACACCAATTACAAATATTATTAATGGTCAAACAGGTTTTAATTCTTTAAAACAATTACATGACGATTTTAGTAAAGAAATATTAAATGAAATTGAAGAAATTCTTTATCCTAAAACAGATAATAAAGCTTTTATTAAATACTGTGGAAAAATGACTGCAAGAGCTATTGAATATCGAGAAGCAACGACTAAACCAATTGCAGAAGCTGCATTTAGAAGAGCTGGTAATTATGATTTAGCTTATATGGCTTCTATTATAGCTTTATTAAATGGTTGGGATTTTACTAGTAATACTTCTGTTAAAAACAAAAGCTTTAAATTCCAATTAACAGGAACTATGGCTCATGCTTTTATTATGAGCTTTAAAACAGAAGAAGAAGCTTTTATTGCTTGGAATAAAATATTTCCTAATTCAACAATTTTAATTGACACTTATAATTGTGTTAATGCTGTTCATATTTTAATTAG
>JACCDQ010492776.1_pt1 | contig 19835 bp, 20 predicted proteins | sample 7446031 | NCBI WGS metagenome assembly JACCDQ01 (sample SAMN15323442, study PRJNA562643) | freshwater metagenome | isolation source: river surface water | place: USA:Blue River Watershed | collected 2017-08-17
CTGCGCTGCATTTCGACCTGAAGGTCAACCTGCTCAATCTTGTCGATCAAGCCTGATGGGTTTGTAGTTTCTTCTGCCATGATTTTTTGGCTCCTAGATATCTAGGAAGCGCACATCCTTTGCGTTCTTCTGGATAAATGAACGACGTGCTTCAACGTCTTCACCCATCAGGGTTGAGAAAACTTCATCTGCAAGTGCAGCGTCTTCAAGAGTTACCTGTAGCAAGGTGCGAGTGTTTGGGTCCATTGTGGTTTCCCATAGCTCGTCGTAGTCCATCTCACCTAGACCCTTGTAGCGCTGAATTGAATTCTCTTTTGGAATCTTGCGGCCAGATGCGGCGCCCTCGGCAAGAGCCTTATCGCGCTCTTCATCGGAGTACACGTACTGGTGTGGGCCGTTCGACCACTTGATCTTGAACAGCGGTGGCTGTGCAAGATAAACGTAACCGTGCTCAATCAGTGGTCGCATGTAGCGGAACAAGAAAGTAAGTAGCAGTGTGCGAATGTGCAAACCGTCAACATCGGCATCGGCCATCAAAACGCACTTGTGGTAGCGAACCTTGCTCACATCAAATTCGTCACCAATGCCGGTACCAAACGCTGTGATCATCGCTTGAATTTCTGCGTTGCCAAGTGCGCGATCTAGTCGTGCCTTTTCAACGTTCAAAACTTTTCCACGCAGTGGCAATATTGCTTGCGTTTCTGGATTGCGACCACGAACTGCAGAACCACCCGCAGAGTCACCCTCAACTAGGAAAATTTCTGAAAGCTCTGGGCTGCGTGATGAACAGTCGCGCAACTTTCCTGGCATGCCGCCTGATTCAAGAAGACCCTTACGACGAGTTGCCTCGCGAGCCTTACGTGCAGCTTGTCTTGCAGATGCTGCCTGAATTGCCTTGCGAATAATATCTTTGGCAATGTTTGGGTTGCGACCCAACCAGTCACCAAATTCTTCGTTCACAACTTTTTGCACGAATGCTTTTGCTTCAGTGTTACCAAGTTTTGTTTTGGTCTGACCTTCAAACTGAGGTTCGCCAAGCTTTACAGAAATCACACAAGTCAAACCTTCGCGGCAGTCATCACCAGATAGGTTCTCGTCTTTTTCTTTTAGCAATGATTTTTCGCGAGCGTACTTGTTTAGCAGTGAGGTTAGCGCTGCACGGAAACCTTCTTCGTGAGTACCACCCTCGTGCGTGTTAATTGTGTTCGCGTAGGTGTGCACGCTCTCGTTGTACGCGTTGGTCCATTGCATTGCAATCTCGACCGACATGTTCTTCTCTTTGGTCTCGGCCTCGAACGAAATAATTTCTTCGTTGACGATCTCTGACTTCTTTGAATTGTTTAGGTACGCAACGTAATCTTTCAATCCGTTTTCGTAGCAGTAGGTGTCTTCGCGACCGTTGCGCTCATCGGTGAGCGAAATGGTTAGACCCTTGTTCAAGAAACACATCTGCTGAAAACGCTGACGCAAAGTTTCGTAGTCGTATTCAACGGTTTCAAAAATCTCTGGGCTGGCAAGGAACTCAATCATGGTTCCGTGCAGATCAGTCTCTTTGCCCTTGGCGAGGGGAGCATCAGGAACACCCACGGTGTATGACTGAGTCCAGTAGTGGCCCTCACGCGCAACCGCTACGCGAAGCTTGGTTGAAAGGGCGTTAACAACAGATGCACCAACACCGTGCAAACCACCCGATACCGCGTAGCCGCCGCCGCCGAACTTTCCACCGGCGTGCAATACGGTCAAGACAACTTCTACGGTTGAGATGCCCTCAGTTGGGTGAATGTCTACCGGAATACCGCGGCCGTTGTCTTGGCAGCGGATCCAGCCGTCTTTAGTGATGGTGACGCTGATGGTGTCACAGTGGCCGGCAAGGGCCTCGTCTACCGAGTTATCAACAATTTCGTATACCAAGTGGTGCAAACCGCGTGGACCGGTTGAGCCAATGTACATACCTGGGCGCTTGCGAACCGCCTCGAGGCCTTCTAGAACCTGGATATTTCCAGCGTCATAGCTTTGTTCGGCTGCGTTCTTTGAGCCTTTATCTGGTGACGACATATTGACTTGGTACTCCTATTTCTCGGTAGTTAGGCCCTATGGAAATGCACTCGTGCGAGTGACTGATTTTCGGGGTGATTAACTACCCTCAGCCTACCCTAAAACCCAGACAATTACTGGGATATAGGCCTTAACAGGGTTGTGGATAACTGCCTATCCGTAGGTATCCCGAGGGCCTCTGCCGGGCACAGATCGGGGGCCTTTTTTCCAACTTGGGGCGTCTGGCCCAAGCATCTTTAAGGCCTTTATTTCTACCTCTGGGTAGGCCAAATTGATCTTCTCAAGGATTTGGGCCTGCATCAGGCGCAATTGGGTGGCCCAAGCCGTTGATTTACAGCGAACCGTGAGGGTTCCGTTGGTTAGGGTCTCAGGTTGGCTGTTTGCCGCATTTGTGTCACCCACGATTTCGGCCCATTTATTGAATAGGTCGGCCTCGGCCAGCTGGCCCTCCCAGCGAAAGGCTTTGAGTAGCCCATCAATGGCATCGCCGCCTTTTACAAAATCGCGGCCCTTTTCAAAGGGTCTAGAGGTGGCTTTCTGCTCTTTCTCGGCGATGCGCTTGGCATCTCTTGATAGCCGGCCGGTGGTGGCTTCGCGCATCTTCCAATAGAACTCCTGGGCGAAGTCGTTCTTTTCGGCGTCTGAATTATTCGGCACGGGCAACTTCACCGGCCTTCACATTAAATACGGTGGCCACAAGTTCTTTTGGAATATCTTCGGCCACAGCGGCTGTGATCAAAACCTGTTCGTTGTTTTTTACCATTGCGGCAAGTCGCTCGCGGCGGCCGGCATCTAGCTCTGCGAAGACGTCATCCAAAATTAAAATTGGGTCACCGCTTCTGGTTTCGTTTCTTAGCAATTCAATTGAGGCCAGGCGAAGCGCCAGCGCATATGACCAAGACTCTCCGTGTGAGGCATAGCCTTTTGCCGGCAGTGTGCCGAGTAGCAAAACTAAATCGTCACGGTGCGGGCCAACTAATGTGATTCCGCGTTCTAGTTCTTTTGGTCTAACACTTTGTAATTTCAGGCGGAACAATTCTTCAATCTCGGCTCTTTCGCCAATTTTCAGAAACTCCGCTTCGACGGTGTCATTACCGTCTTCCATCTCATCAAGGTAATGAGCCACGTTGGCACTTAGTAGTGATGACTTAATCAAAATTTTTGGCTCATTATTGGCAATGGCAATTGATTGATATGCAGCAAATAGGTGCGGGCGAAGTCTCTCAATCAAATCAACTCGCGCGGCAATAATTTCTGAGCCGTAGTAAATAAGTGATTGATCCCAAGCATCAAGGGTTGAAAGTGCGGAGCCTTTCGCACCGGTTTGGCGCGCCGATTTCAAAAGTGTGTTTCGTTGTTTCAACACGCGCTCGTAATCGGCATAGACGCCAGCGAATCTTGGCCACACCTGAACCACAAGTTCGTCGATAAATGCGCGGCGATTAGACGGGTCGCGCTTGATGATGTCTAGGTCTTCTGGTGCAAAGGTAACTGAATTTACGTAACCCAAAACGTCACGAACTTTTTGCGCGGGAGATTTATTGATGCGTGCTTTGTTTGGGTTATCGCGATTTAGTTCAAGCTCAAGCAGAACATCTCTGTCTTCGTGCGAGGCAAGTGCTCGAACCACGGCCTGGCCTGCATCCTGCTTGATCATTGGTATGTAGCCGGCAACCCTATGCGAAGACAGGGTAGATAAATATCGGATTGCTTCAACGATATTTGTTTTACCTTGACCGTTTGGGCCAACCAAAAGATTAACCCCGGTGCTTAGCGCAACATCTGCTTTTAAATAATTGCGGAAATTATTTAACTCAAGATGTTTTATAAACATCTTGGAATTAGCGAACTAGAAGATTTGGCTGTAGCAAGTAGCGGTAGCTGTCTGCTTCAGTTTTCTCTTTTGATCCGTGTGAAGAAATTAGCACTGGGCCAGGCTTGTTTGGGTTGTCGTTATTAGTGAACGCAATTTTTACAAACTCGCTGTGTAGTCCGGCGAGGCCATCAATCAAGAACTGTGGCTTCAGTGAAACTACAATTTCTTTTCCTTCAAGCTCGGCGCTAATGCTCTCAGATGCTTGTGCGGTTTCGTTACCTGTGGCCTCAAGAGATACCTTGCCATCTTCAAAGTTGAAACGAAGCGGTGCTTCACGCTCAAGCACAAGTGAAACGCGGCGAGTTGAATCAATTAGATCCTGTGTAGTGACTACTGCGTAGTTATCAATGTCTGATGGGAACAAAGATTTAACCGGCGGGAAATTACCTTTTAGAAGCAACGAAGTAACTGAGCGGTTGTTTGCCTTGAAGGCAATCATTTCGCGGTCGTCTGATTTGGCAATCGAAATTTGAATTTCGCCCTGGTTGCCGAAAGTCTTGGCAACTTCTTGCAGTGTGCGTGCAGGTACAAGTGCAACTGCGCCTTCTGCTGACTTGTTGCCGTTCCAAGCTGCTTCGCGAAGAGCTACGCGGTAGCGGTCTGTAGCTACGAATGACAAAGATTTTTCGCTGGCTTCAATTTGCACACCGGTGAGTACTGGGGTGACATCGTCCTTTGATGCGGCAACCGCAATTTGGCTCACCGCGTTGGCAAATGCTTCACCGGTGATGGTTCCTGAAACTGCCGGAATTTCTGGCAGGGTTGGGTACTCTTCGACCGGCATGGTCAAAAGTGAGAATTTGGTTGAGCCACAGCTAACGGTTACCTTGGTGCCGTCGGTAGCGAATTCAACCGGGGCGTTTGGTAGCTTGCTTGCGATTTCTGAAAGAAGACGACCAGAAACCAAAACTCGGCCGGGAGTCTCAACCTTGGCAACGATCTCGGCTTGCGCTGAAACCTCATAGTCAAATACTGATAGGCGCAGAGCGTTTGCATCGGCCTCAATCAAAATTCCGCCGAGGATCGGCAATGTGGTGCGCTGTGGCAATAGTCGAACAGCAAAAGATACGGCTTCGCTAAGCACGTCTTTGTTTACTTGGAACTTCAAGGCTCTCCCCAAATTCTTTTAGAGGTTCATTGTGGCATAAATTGGTTTGGCCAAAATTTCTTGTAATTCGTGTAGAAGCGTTATGAGGAAGCTAAATATTTAAATATTTAAAACAACATTATTAACCATTGTGGAAAATGTGGATAACTAGCTACTCACTAATGTTTCTCACGGAACTACAACGGTGAAAGATGTTTATACACCTGTGGATGAAATTGTGGATAACTAACCTGGTTGTGAATTGATAATTACAAGAACACAGCCAAATGCCAGTATTTACACGGAAATTGGAGGTTTATCCACAGTTATCCACAGGGTTTTACCCAGTGTGAATATTTATTTTTAATTCTTTTAGTTTTTACCCTGAGCCTTGATGCGGCCAATGATCTCAGTCACCTGGTTATAAACGTAGCGGCGCTCATTCATGTATTCGGTGATCTTCTTTTGGGCATACATAACTGTGGTGTGGTCTCGGCCACCAAATAGTTGGCCAATTTTAGGCAGCGAAAGGTTGGTTTGCTCGCGGCAAATGTACATGGCAATCTGGCGAGCCAGGGCAATAGCAGCAATACGACTTTGGCCATAGAGGTCATCCGGGGTGATCTTGTAATACGCAGCCACGGCATTGATGATCTCAATTGGGGCAACTACAGAGTCTTCCCCAAGCGGAACTACATCTTTTAGCACTGTTTGAACCAGCTGCATGTCAACAACCTGGCGGTTTAGGGCCGCAAACGCGTTTACACGAAGCAGGGTTCCCTCGAGCTCACGAATATTTGATGAAACACGGGCTGCCATGTACTCGAGAACCTCGTCGGGCACTCGAAGTTTGTCATTTTCGGCTTTTTTGCGCAGAATCGCGATGCGAGTCTCAAGCTCTGGCGCCTGAATATCGGTTAAAAGACCCCACTCAAAGCGGCTAAGCATGCGATCCTCGAAGCCGGTTAGTTGCTTCGGTGGCAAATCAGAGGTAATTACAACCTGCTTATTGTGATCGTGCAGGGTGTTGAAAGTGTGGAAAAAGGCCTCTTGGGTCTGGTCTTTACCCTGCAAGAACTGAATATCGTCGATGAGCAAAACATCGATGTCGCGGTAGGTGGCCTGGAAGTCAACGGTTCTGTTGTTCTGAATCGCGTTGATGAAGTCGTTGGTGAACTCTTCAGAAGAGACATAGCGCACCTTGATGCGTGGGTACAGGTTCAGGGCGTAGTGGCCAATGGCGTGCAAGAGGTGAGTCTTACCCAGACCTGAGTTTCCATAGATAAACAGCGGGTTGTAGGCCTTAGCCGGAGCTTCGGCAACCGCGAAGGCGGCGGCGTGGGCAAAGCGGTTAGAGCCTCCGGTCACGAATGAGTCAAAAGTGTATTTTGGGTTCAACCGGGTATCAAAGGTGTTTGAAGCAGATGGCCCACCAGATTTGACCTCGTTATAGGTAATTGGGGTACCAATAGGTGTCACGGTGGCAATGGTTTCTTCAACCTCGGCGGCCGGGGTAAAGGCTGCTTCGATATCGGGGTTTACCACTACGGCAAAGTTTGTTGGTCCGCCGATCTCAGCGTCTTCGGCAAGGGCTTCCTGAATATAGGTGCGCATGCGCTGCTGAATCATTTCGCGGGTAAGTTCGTTTGGAACTTCAAGATAAAGGGTTTCACCCAAAATACCTTTGGGCTCAACCAGGCTAATGAAGCCCTGGAGCTGTGGGGTTAGCCGGTCGTCGGAATTTAGCTTGGCGACAAGCTGCTGCCACAAAGCGGCAACTACTTCTTCTTCAGCCATGACATATCCCCAACGTTTTCCACAGGCGCGATTTGCCTGTAAACACTTACCTTAGCCATTGTTTTCCACATGGTTTTCCACCCTGTGGAGAACCTGTGGATAAATCTATCCACAGCCCCGGTTGATTTTTATCAACAGTTGATTGTTGTGGATATCTGGGCCTTAATGCAAATTAAAAAATCCCTAATTATTAACAGAATTATTAACAGCTGTGCAGAAGAAAAAACTTGCACAGACCCCTATAAACGGCTAGGTTTAACAGGTTGCTCTGCACTCGTTGACGCAGTGGCCCCAAAATTTACGGAGATAATCATGTCGAAGCGTACCTTCCAGCCAAACAACCGCCGTCGTGCCAAGACTCACGGCTTCCGTTTGCGCATGTCGACCCGTGCTGGTCGCGCAATTCTTTCTGCGCGTCGTCGCAAGGGCCGCTCAGAGCTTTCAGCCTAAATCAGTCTCAATCGCCGGTAATTCGTGTTAGCTCGCGAAAACCGCCTGGTCAAGGCTGATGACTTTCGTTCGACTATGAAGTCGGGAAAGAAAGTTGGCTCAGATCACCTAGTCACCTACCTAAAGCGGGATGAGACCCAGTCTCATACCCGCTTTGGTTTTGTGGTGGCAAAGACTGTTGGTGGAGCAGTCAAAAGAAATCTTGTAAAACGCAGAATGCGTGCAATCTCTCGAGAAATTCTAAAAGAATACTCATCGGGGTTCACCGTAGTAGTAAGAGCACTGCCAGGGGCGGCCGAGATTGACTGGGCCCAACTGCAAAATGAACTTAGATCCTCGGTAGCAACTGGGGTGAAGAAGACAGCCGGATAAGTGAATTTACTTTACATAATCTGGCTGGCACCAAGAAATTTAGTTATTGGATTTCTGAAGCTGTATCGAAAGCTGATCTCTCCGCTTTACGGAGATGTCTGCAGGTACTACCCAAGTTGTAGTTCCTACGGTTTGGGTCAGATTCAACAACGCGGCGTAATTGCCGGCTCGGTTCTTACCGCAGCTCGCATATTGCGCTGCAACCCGTGGTCGCAAGGTGGCGTCGACGAGGTAAAGCCAGGTTTGGGCTTTTTTCGGGTAACCGATCAAGGCTTTGTAGTTCCAAAGAAGGGTAAATAAATGCCAGATCTTTTATGGCCAATCAAGTGGGTTATTGAACTTATCTTGGTGGCATTCCACTCGCTATTCACCTTTGTGGGCATGGAGCCTGCGCAGGGTATTACCTGGGTGCTATCGATTGTTGGACTAACCGTTATTGTTCGTGCCGCTCTGATTCCTGTTTTCGTAAAGCAGATCAAGAGCCAGCGCAACATGATGGCTGCCCAGCCTGAAATCGCCAAGCTGCAGAAGAAATACAAGGGCAAGACCGATCGCGAATCCCGCGAGAAGTTTGCCAAGGAGCAGATGGAGCTCTACAAGCGCACCGGTTCAAACCCGCTTAGCTCTTGCTTGCCGCTGCTGATTCAGATGCCTATTTTCTCTGGTTTGTTCTTTGTATTGAACGATGCCCAGAACTCAATCGCTCGCGGCACCGGCGGTGTCGGCCTGCTAAACGAGCAGCTTTCAAACCAGTTTGCGGTCTCTGACCTATTTGGTGCTCCCCTAAAAGACACCTTCCTAACCTCTTCAAACATTGAGGTAAAGATTCTTGCCGCGGTGATGATTATTGTGATGACCGCATCACAGTTCATCACCCAGAAGCAGATCATGGCTAAGAACCAGAACCCAGACACCATGAACAGCCAGTACATGCAGACCCAAAAGATCATGCTGATTCTGTTCCCGGTTATCTTTGCTATCTCAGGTATCTCATTCCCTATCGGTGTGATGTTCTACTGGTTGGCCTCTAACTTCTGGACCATGGGCCAGCAGTACATTGTGATTCGCAGCATGCCTACCCCGGGTTCTCCGGCTCACCACCAGCGCGAGGCTCGCCTTGCCAAAAAGGGCAAACTGCCAAAGAAGACCGATGAAGCTGCCGCCGTTGAGGAAGCAGAAACTCCTCGTCAGCGTACCCAGCCAACCGGAAAGACCCGCGCCAAGAAGGGCAAGAAGTAGAAATGACTGAAAACTTGAACAAAACCAGCGCAACCGAGGAAGTCTCGGAGGCTACCGAAGCCCCAGAATCTAGCGTCAAGGCTCTAGAGGAAGAGGGCGACATTGCCGCCGACTACCTAGAAGAACTGCTTGATATCTTCGACCTTGATGGCGATATTGACATCGATGTCCGCCAGGGCCGCGCTTACCTAGAGGTAACCGCAAACGGCGACAGCAACCTACGCCTGATCTCAGACCCTGAGACCGTTGAGGCTTTGCAGGAGCTAACCCGTTTGGCCGTGCAGGTAAAGACCACCAACTTCAGCCGCTTGATTCTTGATGTTGGCGGCTCTCGCCAGGCTCGTGTTGATGAGCTAACCCGCATCGTGAACAAGCTAATCGCCAAGGTGAAAGACACCGGCGAAGCTGTGCCAATGAAGCCAATGTCTTCATACGAGCGCAAGATCGTGCACGACGTGATCTCAACTGCTGGCCTAGTGTCAGAGTCTGAGGGCGAAGGCCGCGATCGCCACATCGTGATCAAGCCTGCCTAGCCCGTAAACAATGTTTCACGTGAAACTATGACCGACTTAGAGTTTGAACCAGAATCCGAGCCAGCATCAGCGGCTCGGATTTTTGGCCTAAACATAGACAAGGCACGGGCCTACACCGCCGCCCTGATTGCCGATGGTGAGACTCTTGGCCTGTTGGGCCCGCGCGAATATCCAAGAATATGGACCAGGCACGTGCTGAACTCCGCCGTGGTTGCCGAACTGGTTCCTGCCGGGGTGACGGTTGCCGATGTTGGTTCTGGTGCCGGATTGCCAGGCATTCCGATGGCCATCGCCCAGCCGGAGGCGCACTTCACCTTAATTGAGCCAATGGAGCGCCGTTCTGATTGGCTAAAGGAACAGGTTCAGAAGCTAGAACTCAAGAATGTCTCTGTGCTGCGCGCCCGTGCCGAAGAGGTGGGCGAAGCCTTTGATATTGTGACCGCCCGAGCGGTAAAGGCACTGCCCCAGCTGCTTCAGATGTGTGTGCCCATGACCAAGCACGGCGGCGAAATCATTGCCCTGAAGGGTGAAAAAGCTCAGCTGGAAATCGATGATTCCAAGCGCCTAATGAAGAAACTGGACATCCAAAGCTTTGATATTGTTTTCACAGGCGAACAGTTTCTAGACGAACCGACCAAGGTCGTCCGAACTAAGTTAGTCTAAGTTTCTACCAAAGGTGTTTCACGTGAAACATCCCGTCTCTACAAGGGGGTATTCAGCATGAGCATGACCGGCTCTCCCCTTGGCGATGAACTTATTCAGTCTTCATCTCGCCTAAAAACCATCAACGCCACGACCCTGCCGAAGCCGACTAGAACCCGAATTATCAGTGTTTCAAACCAAAAGGGCGGCGTTGGTAAGACCACCTCAACCGTAAACCTGGCCGCCTCGCTGGCCGCCAAGGGTTTGAAGGTATTGGTAATTGACCTTGACCCGCAGGGAAACGCTTCAACCGCACTGGGCATTGATCACCAAGAAGGCACCCTGGGTATCTACGAGGTGCTAATTGAGGGCGCCGCCATCAAGGACGCCGTTCAGGTTAGCCCAGAAAACCCAAACCTCAGCTGCCTGCCTGCCACCATTGACCTGGCCGGCGCCGAAATTGAAATCGTTACCGCTTTCGAGCGTGAGAATTGGCACGCCCTGCTGAAAACCGCAATTGACGCGTATTTGGCTGAAAACCCAGGTCTTGACTACATCTTTATTGACTGCCCACCAAGCCTGGGCCTTTTGACGGTAAATGCCTTTGTGGCAGCCACCGAGGTGCTGCTGCCGATTCAATGTGAGTACTACGCTCTTGAGGGTCTAAGCCAGTTGCTTCGCAATATCGAGCGAATTCAGCAGGCCCTAAACCCTCAGCTTGTGCTCTCGACAATTCTTTTGACCATGTACGACAGCCGCACCAAACTGGCCTCGGCCGTGGTTGATGATGTCCGCACCCACTTTCCGGCGCAAACCCTCAATGCGGTTATCCCAAGAAATGTTCGAGTTTCTGAGGCCCCAAGTTTTGGTCGTACAGTGATTACACACGATAAATCTTCAGTTGGTAGCCTGGCCTACCTAGAGGCAGCAATCGAAATCGCACAAAAGGGAGCACAAAATGGCAGATAAGAAGAAGGTTGGCCTTGGCCGCGGAATTGGCGCCTTAATCCCAACTTCAGCCGTGCCGAGCGAGCGTCCTATCGATGTATTTTTTGGAAATCAGGCCGAAAATGGCAAAAACACCGATTCTGCACAGAATCTTGTACAAATTGAAGGTGCACGCTTCGGTGAGTTGGATGTAAATTCGATCCAACCAAACGCCAACCAGCCGCGCAAAGTTTTTGAGTCAGAGCCATTCAATGAACTCGTGCACTCGATTAAAGAGTTTGGTGTGCTTCAGGCAATCGTGGTTCGTGAACTTTCACCCGGCAAATACGAACTCATCATGGGAGAGCGTCGTCTGCGTGCTTCTAAAGAGGCGGGCCTCAAGCGAATTCCGGCAATCATTCGTGAAACCGCCGACGAAAACATGCTTCGCGATGCACTGTTGGAAAACATTCACCGCGCAAACCTGAACCCACTTGAAGAAGCTTCTGCCTACCAGCAACTTTTGAGTGACTTTGGTGTGACTCAAGATCAACTGGCCACCAAGCTTGGCCGCTCTCGCCCGCAGATCACCAACACCATTCGTTTGTTGAAGCTGCCAATGAGCGTTCAGCAAAAAGTTGCCGCGGGTGTTCTATCGGCAGGTCACGCACGCGCAATCCTCTCGGCAGCAAACGAAGCCCGCATGGAGTACTTCGCCAACAAGGTAATCAACGAGGGGCTATCGGTTCGTTCGCTTGAAGAACTAGTTGGCATGGATGGGCCGGCCAAGCCAGGCAAGGCAAAGATTATTGCCGGCGGCCGTCAAGATTCACTGAAGGTAATTGCCGAACAGCTAGGTGACAGGTTGAACACCAAGGTTTCAATCAACCTCGGCAAGAAAAAGGGTCAGCTGGTTATTGATTTTGCAACCATTGCAGATCTAAACCGAATCCTCAAAGAACTTGGTCACGAATCTAAGTATTAGAAAAACGTGAAACAAAAAATCCCCCGCTAAAGCTGCGGGAGGATTTTGTTTAACTACACGTTTCGTTTGGCGGCTTCGGCCAGTGAGTAATAAACCTCACCAAGAGAATTTCCAGAAGCTGCGATTGATTGCGGCAGCAACGAGGTCTCGGTAAGACCCGGTGCAACGTTTGCCTCTAGGAACCAAACCACACCCTTCTTATCTACGATCACATCAATGCGTGAAATGTGGCGAAGATTCAAAATGCCGTGCACGGCAATTGCAAGTGCGGCGGCCTCTTCATTTATCTGAGGCTTCACGCGAGCTGGAATATAAAAATTAGTTTCGCCGGCGATGTAGCGTTCGTCGTAGCCGTACTTTCCATCGCGCGGTTCAATCTCAACTGGCGGAAGCGCAATTGGACCGGCGCCTAGATCAACTACCGATATCGCTAGCTCTGTGCCCTCAATGTATTTTTCGATGATGGCAACATCGCAGTAAACATAAGCGTCAATCATTGCGCGGTTAAGTTCCGCTTGGTTTTTCACAATTGAAACACCCTGAGCTGAACCTGAACGCGCAGGCTTCACCACAACCGGAAGCGAGATCGCAGAGGCAACAGTTTTCAAAACTGTCTCAGCGTCTAGCTCACGAAAGGTATCTTTTGGCAGAGTAATTGATGCCGGGGTTGAGATGCCTTCACGTGAAACCAAGATCTTGGCAATTGATTTGTCCCAGGCTAGGCGAGAGCCGGCAGCAGTTGCACCAACAAAAGGAACGCCGCTTACAGAAAGAATGTCGCGCAGTGCGCCGTCTTCACCAGATGCTCCATGCAGGCAAGGAAAAATTACATCGGGTTTATCTTTTTTAATGTTGGCCAATAGGTCGTGATCCGGTTCGCGAATTACAACTTCTGCGCCGAAGTCAGTCAGCGCATCGGCCACACGGCGGCCAGACTTTAGAGAGATATCACGTTCGTGGCTTATGCCACCGGCCAAAACTTGAATCTTAAGTTTCTTGCCTTGCTTACCTTTAGGAATCACGATGATCCTTACTTGAAGGTTTCGAGAAGATCAGTTTGCAAATTGATGACATTAGCCAAACGCTTAATGCCAATCTTGATGTTCTCTGGTGTGGGGAATGAGTAGCAGATGCGCAGGTTGCGTTGACCGGTGCCGTCGCCGAAGAACGCGGTACCGGGGGTATAAGCAACCAGCTCTTTAACTGCTAGTGGCAGCATTGCCTTTGAGTCAATTCCCTCAGGCAAGGTAAGCCACAGATAGAAACCACCATCTGGGGTTGTGGTTTGAACATTCGGAAGATACTCGCGTACCGCCGAAAGTGCTGCGTCTTTGCGCTCACGATAAACACCGCGGAAGGTGTCAATCTGCTTTTGCCAATCGGCGTGCGCCAAGTACTCGCTAATCATGAACTGGGTGAAAGAGCTTGGGCAAAGAAGCGCCGACTCTTGAGCCAAAACCAACTTGTCGCGAATTGCCGGCGGCGCAAGCACGTAGCCAACGCGGAAGCCCGGTGCCAAAATCTTTGAGAATGAACCCAGATAGATAACGCCTTCTTCTTCAACCGCGCGAAGTGCATCGGGAACCGGCTTGTCAAAGTACAACAGACCGTAAGGGTTATCTTCAAGAATCAAAATGTGTTCGCGCTTACAGATCTCAAGGATCTTTGGGCGGCGATCGGCCGAGAGAGTTACACCCGATGGGTTTGCGAAGTTTGGCACCAAGTAAAGGAACTTGATTTTCTTGCCCTGCTTTTTCATCTCTCGAATTGATTCCTCGAGAGCTTCTGGGCTCATGCCGTCGTTATCGGTGTAGACATGCTCAATGTGCGCTTCGTAGTGTCTAAAGATTCCAATGGCGCCAACGTAACTTGGGCCCTCGGCCAAAACAACATCACCCTCATCAAGGAACAAGCCGGCAAGCATATCTAGGCCATGCTGGGAACCGGTAGTGATCACGATATCTTCGACCGACGAGTGAATGCCCTCAAGGGCCATTAGTTCACGGATCTGATCCCGGAGCTTTAGATCTCCTTGGCCGCCGGCGTATTGAATCGCCAAGTCGCCGCGATTTTTCATCATGCTCTCGTAGGCATCGCTGAGCAGGTCTTTTGGCAAGGCCGCCACATAAGGCATTCCGCCGGCAAGAGAAACTACCTCTGGGCGAGAAACTACAGAGAAAAGGGCTCGGACTTCAGAAACGGTAAGGGTTTCCGCTCGCGCAGCATAAGCATCCAACCAGAGGTCGAGATTATTGCCTGTGCTTGCGCTATTTGTCATTTAGACAGTTTAGCCAAGTAAAGCTTTAGCCAAGGAACTCGGCGAGGTCCTGTACTAGTACCGCCTTTGGCTTTGCGCCAACCATTGACTTCACAACTGCACCGTTTTGGAACACCTGCAGCGCAGGAATTCCGGTGATGCCATACTGCTGTGCCAAACCAGGCTCGTTGTCTACGTTCACCTTAACGATGGTGATTTTGTCGGCATACTCGGTGGCCAGCTCATCAAGAATCGGAGAAACCATGCGGCACGGGCCACACCACTCAGCCCAGAAATCAACCAAAACTGGCTTTGAGCTTGAAAGTACGTCAGCCTGGAAGCTGGCGGTGGTTACGTCTTTTGACATTTGGTGCTCCTAAAATTTGGTGAATTTGTACAGATTCACCGTTCTAATGGCTAGTGGCTAGCTAGGTAATGCTCTGCGTCTAGGGCAGCTACACAACCCGAACCAGCCGCAGTAATTGCCTGGCGGTAAGTAGGGTCAATCACGTCTCCGGCTGCGAAAACACCCGGCAAATTGGTCTTTGAACTACGACCCTCAACCTGAATGAATTTCTCAGGGGTGAGCGTGACCTGATCCTCAACAAGCCAAACCCTCGGATCATTTCCAACCGCGATAAATAGTCCATCTAGGGCCATATCCTTGGTTGAACCGTCAACGGTGTTCCTTAGGGTGACCGCCTCTAGGTTGGTTTCGCCCTTCAGTTCGGTGATTTCGGTGTTCCAAATCACCTCGATCTTCTCGTGAGCCAATGCGCGCTCCTGCATGATCTTTGAGGCCTTGAAGGTATCGCGGCGGTGAATCAGGTAAACCTTGGTGGCAAAGCGGGTTAGGAACAGCGCCTCTTCCATTGCTGAGTCGCCACCACCAACCACGGCAATGGTCTTTTCGCGGAAGAAAAAGCCGTCACAGGTGGCGCACCATGAAACTCCGCGACCCGATAGATCCTTTTCGCGCGGCAAGCCAAGCTCGCGGTAGGCAGCACCGGTGGCCAAGATAACAGTCTTGGCCTCGAAGGTCTCGCCCGCACCGGTCTTAACAATCTTGATGTCGCCTTTGAGGTCAACCTCAACCACGTCGTCCATCAGGATCTCAGTGCCAAATCTTTCAGCCTGAGCCTGGAAGTGACCCATAAGCTCAGGGCCCATCAGTCCCTCTGGAAAGCCTGGAAAGTTTTCTACCTCAGTGGTCTTCATCAATTCGCCACCGGCTTCAACAGAAGATGCAATAAGCAGAGGCTTAAGGCCAGCGCGTGCTGTGTAGATGCCTGCGGTGTAACCGGCAGGTCCTGAACCAATAATGATGACGTCGCGCATGTGCATTTTCTCCTTGTGGGTATAAGCCAATTTTATCGGCGCAGAATTCCCTTGAGACCGGCCAGCGCCGTGTCTATTTCGGAAACTCTTAGTAAACGAAGAGCAATCGAGTAAACCGCAAACATCACGAAGCCAACTAGGGCAATGGTTAGCGAAGAACTCAAGATGCTGTCTACCGCGAATGAGTCTGGCTTTATGCCACCCATGATTTCAATCAAGCCGTAGCCGAGTGCACCGGCGATGATGCCAGACAATACAAACTGCGCGAGTGCAGTTGCAATTCTGTGCTCGCCGAGTGAACCAACTCGCTTCACCAAAAGTGTGTAGGCAATGATTGCCTGAATGGTTACCGAGGTTGAAGTAAGAAGTGAAAGTGCAACAACTAACCAAGCAGCTTGCACAGTCTGCGCAATTACAAATGCACCGATGATGTAAATCACAATTTGAATTGTGGTAAACACAAAAGGTGTGCGTGTATCTTCAAGGGCGTAGAACGCACGCTGCATCATGTAAACAAAGCTAAATGGCACCAGTCCAACCATGAGTGCAATCAATACATTGCCGAGTGAAATTGTTGAATCAAAATCACCAATAAATACTCGCGACATTGGATAAGCCAAAACCATCATGGCCACGGAAAAGAAAACCGCAAACACGCTGATGGCGCGAAGACCCGCAGAGAAATCTTTGCGGAACAAATCCATGCGCGCCTCGTGTGCGTGGTGCGCCATCTTGGTGAAGTATGCGGTGGCAACTGAGACTGTTACCACTGAGTGTGGCACCATAAAAATTAACCAGGCAACTGCGGCAACAGCAACCGATGCAACCGCGGCGTTTGTGCCGCGTGCGCTAATGGCTCCTGAGGCAACCACGGTTTGAACCACGCCACCAATTTGTGTGACCACAACCATACCCAGTGACCAGGTGGCAGCTTTTAGAGCCGGGCGCAAACCAAAACCGCGCCACTTAAAGTTCAAGCTGAATTTAATATCGGCGCGCTTCCAGGCCACTAGCAAAATCAAAGCTTGGGCAGCAACGCCAAGGGTTGCACCGCCAGATAGCAAAGCAATTTGATCGGCGCTCCAATTTTCAATTGAACGTAAACCGGTTGGATCCTGACCAAACAAAACGATAAAGGCAACTAGACCCACGGTGGCAACTATGTTGTTTAGCACCGGCGCCCACATTGCCGGGCCAAACACGCTTCGCGAATTTAGCACCTCGCCAAATAGTGAATACAAACCGTAGAAGAAAAGTTGCGGTAAACACCAGTAGGCAAAGGCCGTTGCCAAGGCCAACTGCTGCTCGTTCCAGCCGCTGGTATAAAGCGCAACCAAACCCGGAGCGGCAATGGTTACCGCAAGAGTCACCACAAAGAAAACGGTGAGTATCAAAGTAAGCAGGCGATCAACGTAGCCTTTACCGCCATCTTTATTGCTACGAGCTTTAACCAGTTGCGGAATCAAAACCGCATTTAGTAAACCGGTGACGATGATTGCGTAGACGTTGTTTGGTAATTGATTTGCTACACCAAATGCGTCGGCCGCATCTGTGGTAACACCAATTGCCGCGGCCAACAAAATAGTTCTAACAAATCCAAGCACGCGAGAAATAATTGTGCCCGAGGCCATGAGCATTGAAGACCTTGCTACGCTCATGCTTTTCTTCTCTTTCGCACGGTGCGCACAATTCCAAAACCAAGCAGCACCAGCACTCCGCCACCAAAACCAACCAGCATGGCAACTTCAACGTCTGCGTTGACATTCATCTTTAGAAAAGTTGGATCACCAAGCTTGTGGCCAGAAAACGTTGTTAGCCAAACCTTAAGCATCACACCGCCGTTGGCAACCGCCTCTACCGGAACCTTTGCAGTAACCGAGGTATCGGCTGGAACGGTTACCGAAACAGCAGCAGGAATCACAACTCGAAGGTTGGTTGGTTGCACGTGCACATGCACAGTGACATCTGAGCCAAAAGTGTTTTTTATCTGAACCGGAATGTTTGAGGTACGGGCAACCAAATTGATTTCAGAACCCGGCACAATGTAAACGCCTTTGCCGGTTGGTGCCTCTGCCGCGCGAGCCGGCGCTCCGGCAAAAATCATCACCAGGCTAATAAGTAGTGCAAGAACTTTTTTCAAAGGTTTCTCGCAATCCACTCTTGAACTCCGCGAGCAATGCGGCGCTCGTTTTCGTGCGCCAGGCTCACGTGCAGGTTGTCTACCTCAAACCACTGCACATCAACGGCCTCTTGCTGCGGATCATTTTCAACGGTTAGAAAGCCGCCGGTCTGACGCATTAAAAAGTGGTGCACGGTTTTAGAAATTAGTTTGTTGCCGGCCGAGAATTCGTATTTGATCTCGCCGAGGGCCTCAACGATTTCAACCTCTAGACCGGTCTCTTCAAATAGTTCGCGAATGGCAGCCTGCTCAAGATTTTCTTCGCCCTCTGGGTGACCCTTTGGCACGCACCAGTCAATGCGGCCGGTGCGGGTTAGGCGACCAATAAGTGCCACGCGCAATGAGCCATCTTGGGCCAAAACGAACCCGCCGGCCGAGGTTTCTTCAACGCGGGTAAGGCGACGCCCGTGGTTTTTGCTGCCGCCCTGCGAATTCATAACCCAACTCTAAACCAGCCAACTAGGCCTGCCGGCTGGGAGAACAACCCCTGCCTGTGGCACGATTGAAGGATGCTGGATGTGAAAGAGGCTTTGGCCAACCTAGAACGGACTACCGATAGTCCGCTCTTTGTCACACTCGGACGCATCTTTAAAGAAGCCGGCCACGAGCTTTCCCTGGTTGGCGGCCCGGTTCGCGACGCATTTTTGGGTCGCAAGGCCCCAGACCTAGATTTCACCACTTCGGCCAACCCCGATGAAACCCTCGCGATCTTGAAGCCCCACGTTGATGCCCACTGGGATATCGGCCGAGCCTTTGGCACTATCGGTGCTCGTATGGGCGATGACACCGTTGAAATCACCACCTACCGTGCCGACCAGTACAGCCAGGATTCTAGAAATCCTGAGGTTACCTTTGGTAAATCCCTTGAAGATGACCTGTTTAGGCGCGATTTCACGGTAAATTCCATGGCCTTGCGCCTACCGGATAAGGAATTTGTAGACCCATATAAAGGTCTGCAGGATCTGCTCGACGGGGTACTTCGCACCCCGGGCAAGCCAGAAGACAGCTTTTCTGATGACCCGCTGCCCATGCTGAGGGCCGCCAGGTTCGCCAGCCAGCTGGGTTTTGAGATTGAACCGGCCACTTTTGAGGCCATGCAGGCCATGGCTGGGCGCATTGAGATCATCTCGGCCGAGCGAATCCAGGTGGAGTTAACCAAGTTAATGCTGGGTAAGCACCCCCGCGCAGGCCTTGAAGCCCTGGTGGATAGCGGGCTTGCGGCCTTTATTCTGCCCGAATTACCTGCCCTAAAGCTTGAAACTGACGAGCACCACCACCATAAAGATGTCTACGAGCACACCCTGACGGTAGTTGAACAGGCCATTGACTATGAAAAGGACTACAACCTAGAGGGTGATTTCATCTTGCGCTTTGCCGCGCTGATGCACGACACCGGCAAGCCGGCCACCCGCAAACTAGAGCCGGGCGGCGGGGTGAGCTTCTATCACCACGATATGGTGGGCTCAAAGTTGACCATTAAGCGCATGAAGGCCCTGAAGTTTGACAACGACACCATCAAGGCCGTGGCCAGACTGGTGGAACTGCACCTTAGATTCTTCGGCTACTCAGACCAGGCCTGGTCCGATAGCGCGATTCGCCGCTACGTTCGCGATGCCGACGACCAGCTGCTTCGACTGCACGCGCTGACCCGCGCCGATGTCACCACCAGAAATCAGCGCAAGGCAGATCGCCTGTCACACGCGTATGACGACCTCGAGCAGCGCATCGGTTTGATCATGGAGCAAGAAGAGCTCAATGCCCTGCGCCCAGATTTGAGCGGCGAAGACATCATGCGAATTTTGGATCTGAAGCCTTCGAAGCAAGTGGGCGAGGCCTACAACTTTTTGATGGAACTGCGCCTAGAAGAAGGACCGATAGGACCCGAGGAAGCGGAAAAGCGCTTGCTTGCCTGGTGGGCTAGCCGGTAGACTAGTGAGGTTGCCCGAAAGCTCAGTCTTTCATCGGTGGCAATATGCAATTTACCCTCCTGTCATGGAAATCCCATGGCCGTTCTAGTCCAAAGGAGGTGGGTTAGTTATGCATAAGTATGAGCTCATGGTAATTCTCGATCCAACCATCGAAGAAAAAACCGTCTCAC
>JACCDQ010979591.1_pt1 | contig 19832 bp, 16 predicted proteins | sample 7446031 | NCBI WGS metagenome assembly JACCDQ01 (sample SAMN15323442, study PRJNA562643) | freshwater metagenome | isolation source: river surface water | place: USA:Blue River Watershed | collected 2017-08-17
ATTCTAAACTAGATGGTTTGCCATATTCTAAACTAGTTGGTTTGGACTATTCTAAACTGGATGGTTGGCAATATTCTAAACTAGATGGTTTGCCATATTCTAAACTAGTTGGTTTGGACTATTCTAAATCAAAATAACACGATTACCCTCCACTTTATCCCAAGTTTTATAGGCAATTTTTAATTCCCTCAACTTAGATTCCAAATCTTTAAATTCTTGTGCGTCTAACATGGTATTAATGATCATTTTGCCGTGTTCAGATAATATAGATCGAAATGCATCTAATTGAGCAATATGGTAATTGGGTGAATGTTCGTTTATAAATAAATCCACGATTAACAAAGAATATGTATCCCCCTTTTTTCGGGCCTGATTTACAAAATCAAATGCATCGTCATGAACCAATTCAACACCATTTACATAAAAATACTTAGAAGCTAAATCGATTACTTTTTCATCCGCATCAACTCCCACTATTTGGGCATTTGCATTAAATTCTTCATGAATAATCTTTGCTGCACTTCCACCGCCATATCCGAGAATTAAAACCCTGCTAAAATCACCTCCACTGATATGAATCTGCTGTAAAGCACCTCTCATTACTTTATGCAATGTACCAAACGAATAGTTGACTCGATCGGCATCCAACAACAGATTTCCACGGTACAAGGTTAATTCCAAACCATGATTCAAATTACCTTGTGTTTTGTAAAGAACAATCGGCCATAAATAACTTCTGACTTTAGTAAACCATGTTGATTCCATAATCGTGTATTTTTGCGGTGTTTTGTTTAAAAAAAGAACCCTCTCAATATTAAACAGGGCTTAAAATAAAAATTATTCTATTATGTCATTTAATTCGAATTTACCAAAAATACTCTTGGCTTCACAATCCCCAAGAAGAAAAGAAATACTTACTATGGCTGGTTTTGACTTTGAAGTAGTTTCAATTCAAGCGGATGAGGACTTCCCTCAAGAACTAAAAAGCCATGAAATTTGTGAGTATTTATCCCTACACAAGTCGCAACATTATCACCAGGAAATTCTTAAAAATCAAGTATTAGTAACCGCCGATACCATTGTATGGATCAATAATGAAGTGCTTAATAAGCCAGCCAATACCGAAGAAGCCCAGCAAATGCTCCAGAAATTAAGCGGTAAAACACATACCGTTTACACCGGCGTTACCATCCGAAACTCCACTAAAACGCATACGTTTCACGACAAAACGCAAGTGGAATTTTACCCATTAACCCCAGATGAAATAAACCTTTATATACAAAACTGCCGACCCTTTGACAAGGCCGGCAGTTACGGAATTCAAGATTGGATGGGAACCGTAGGAGTTAAAAGCATTCTAGGATGCTTTTACAATGTTATGGGGTTCCCCTCTGCCAAATTTTATCGAGAGTTGCACTCCTTTTTAAACTAACTTTTTCAAACTGTTGATTTGAAATACAACCAGTAAATTTAGACTTAATGGCATTAAATATAATGCTTACTTCGCTGAATACGATGCAGCCATTTCTAAAGCAGCTTTCGCATTTACCAAACCACTACTAACACACAATTCGCTGAATTTTACTTTTTCTTTTTTCGTATGTGGACGTATAACTTTCTTGTCCAATTTTACGCTGGATTTCATCAATATTTCTTTCATCTGAACCGCAGTTAAATTGGGATAACGACTCCAAACTAATGCAGCCACACCAGAAACAACAGGTGCCGCCATACTCGTTCCATCGAAATATTCATATTTATTGTTTGGAATGGTACTGTAAATATCTTGGCCTGGTGCGAATAAATCTACATTATTTTTACCATAATTGGAGAAATCTGTTGCTAATTTTTTACGCTCTGGTTGACTTGCTCCGATTTCAATCCAATTCGCAGCAAAACGCTTTCCACCCCACAAAGAATCGTTAGGGAAATTACTTGTAACATCATTGTCTTGTCCACTGTTTCCAGCTGCATGTACCAACAAAACACCTTTGGATTCAGCGTAAGCTACAGCACTATCTACAATGTTTTTATCCCAAGAATAACTCTTACCAAAACTCATATTAATAATTTTAGCCCCATTATCAACTGCATAACGAATACCATTAGCAACATCTTTATCTCGTTCATCACCGTCTGGAACCACACGAACAACCATGATTTTTGCATTATCTGCTATACCATCAAATCCTACATTATTTCCACGAGTTGCAGCAATGATACCTGCAACGTGAGTTCCGTGGGATGCATCAGGACCAATTACATTGTTATTTCCATAAACACGCTGAGATGAATTCGAGTAATCATCTCCCACAATCTTACGAGAATCAAATTCTGGATTATAATGAAAATTAGCTCTGGATTCAACGTGGTTCAACTGTTCCTGAAGTTCGTTTTTTACACTTAGAAAACTCTCGCCATTTTTGGACTTTTTCATTCCTTTTGCCAAACTTTTAGCAATGGCATCTGCCAATGGATCTTCAATGCTTGCTGCTTCTAAATCCGATGCACTTGGATCTTCTTTACCTGTAGCAGTTTGAATTTTATTCAAGGCATCCACCATCATGTTTAATTGCTTGGACATACCTCCCCAACGTTTCTGTTCTTTGGTTACATCGGTTTTTAGTTTTTGGTAAAGCAAATAGTCAGCGCTATTCTGATCAATTGTTGCTGCATCCAAATTTTCAAATTTTCCACTTAATTTCTTATAAACGCGTACACTTTCCAGGTTATCTGCGCCAACCATTCCGCCGTCGGCTCCACCAATAAAGTTCCAACCATTTATGTCATCAACGTAACCATTCTTATCGTCGTCGATTCCATTACCAGCAATTTCATCCGAATTAACCCAGATTACATCCTTTAAATCTTCATGATTTACATCGGTTCCTCCGTCAATTACCGCAACCACAATGGTTGAAGGTTTGTTTTGTGCAGCAGGGGTTTGATAGGCTTCGTACAACGAAATACCCATGTTTTTCTTGCTTGGTGCGCTGTAGTGCCAATCGGTAGCTGGCTTTTTACCTTGTGCTCCTAATGACATAAACATCAAGGCTGCACCAAACATTAAGCTATATTTTTTCATTTTCATAGTGAATTTCAAAAAGGTCAAATTTATAATTTTTTCGGGGGATGTTTATATAGTAGTTGCCTTTTTTCGACAGAATACCATGATACTCACCGATTTAAATGGAACGTTCGTCGTATCGTTATTAAAAATCCATTTTCTCAAAAACTGCTGTAAAGGTTTCCATTTGATAACATCCATCGGTGCCATAACGTAATGTGAATCTATTATTTCAAATCCAGAATCCTCTAATAATTTATGTATTCTTTTCTTTGTATAAATACGAGCCAAAGCCCAACGTTCATGCAACGCTGTGGGCAACCACGAAAAAAATGGTACTCGATTCCAAGGCAATAAAGGCAAATTTGCTCCATGCGTTTCAAAAATCCACCATTTATTTGGTACGGAAATAGCACATAGTCCACCATCTTTTAGAGATAAAGCATAATTCTTCACAGCTTCTTCGGTAGGTAAATGTTCAATTACTTCAAAGCTTAAAACCCGGTCCACTTCAGGCAAAAAGGGCCCAGCGGTAATGTCGCGACAAACGAATTCAGAATTTGTTACACCCAAATCTTTTTTGAGTTGATTGAAATCGTTTTCATGCTGATGGGTATATTCCAAACCATAGGTTCTTCGGAACTTTTTAGATAAGGGTAAAACGGTATTCCCATTTCCACAACCAATTTCCAAAAAATCGTATTTATCACCAAAGAAACCATCAAACTGACTCAAAATTCGAATTCTCCGTTGAACCAATAAGTCATTCGCATCAGCTGGTTTTCCCAAATAATGGCCTTCTTCAAAAAGTGTTTTATCTACCCTATCCGTATTGCTCATTCCGATATCAATTTTGATGTATTTAATTGTGTTTTCCTGTATCTTAAACTATTCTGATTTGCTCATTTTCTGAGTTTTCTGTTGTTCTTGGTTGTGTACTTAGTCCAAACAATTTGTTTTTCTGTCTTTTTTTATTGAATACTGAATTTTCCAAAATTAATATAAATCACAAATTCCAATTGTATAAACTTAATGCTATATATCTGATTTTCAACACAATTCATTCTTTTTATTGAATCTTGGCGGATTAACCAAATTTATCCAACCTTACTTTTTATATTGAATATTATTCTGCGACAAAAAATCCAAATGTGTGCTAAAAAATTGGATACAGCACCATAATGTTTACTTAAAATGGCATACCGTTCTTTCCATGCTTTTTGAGTGTGTTCGTAGCTGCTTCCTCCTACTTCAAACTTGGATACAACTAGAGAGAACCGGTAGGAAATCGGTTTCTTCTTTAAAATTTGAATGATCCAATCTACGTCTGCAGCCAAACGATATTCGGTATTGTACAAAGGAGCCAATTCCTTTTTTGCAATAAAACTCTGGTGGCAAATATTCATTCCAAAGCGAAAACTATTGGGGCCTAATTCTGCTGGAAATGGTTGTGGTTTTTTTTCGCTGATCAAACCCAAATCACGCCCATCGGTATCAACAAATAGGGTATCTCCGAAATAAACATCGGCTTCATGAGAACGCATCTCCTGAATAACAGTACCCAGAACTTTCACATCCGCCAATCGGTCACCCGAATTGAGAAACCATAGAAAATCTCCAGTTGAACGGGTAATTCCTTTATTCATGGCATCGTAAATACCCCGATCTTTTTCAATTATTAATTGTTGAAATTTTACAGCATTTTCACGAAGCCACTCGGCAGAACCATCTTGGGAATTTCCGTCTACAATTATCCATTCAACTTCATTCAGAAATGGAAACCCAACTGAATTTACCACGGATTCAACTGTGGCCTTTAAGCCTCTTAAATTGTTGTAATTGATGGTAATTAAAGAAATTTTCAACGTTGATTGCTAGTTTATTACAATTGTAGATGTCAGTGTTCAGCAGTGTTAGTAGGATTCGGCAGTATGAATAATGCTTGAAATTTACTGGAAATATTTAGATATGTTCAGAACCTATTTGAGGCCATTAAGCCACTTCCTTCACTTCGGTTTGCGTCTTCAATTCCTTGAACAACATACCCAAGAATCCCAATAAAATGATTATTGAAGTTCCCAATTCAACATTGACTAACAAGCTTCTGTCGGCAGGCACATAACGCCATTCGATTTGGTGTTTTCCTGGCTCCAATTCTACTGCGCGTAACACATAATTCACTCGCAAAGCAGTTGCTGGCTTTGAATCTACAAATACATTCCAACCACCATTCTTTTCGTTGTAATAGATTTCCGAAAACACCAACAATGCCTTTGATTTATTGGTTCCTTCATAGCGAATCGTATCGCTGGAATATGTAGTTTGCACATATTTATCAGCAGAATCTCGTTGATATACCAATGCAGAAGGCTTACTTGTTTCGGTGGATTCAACCACAGCATAATTGCGTAAATTCAAGTTATTGATTTTTTCCAATGCCGATTTCGCATTATCTGCAACTGCAACTGAATCTACCAACCAAACATGTCCGTAGTTCGTATTTCGGGGGATAATTTCCTCTTTACCCGCTTTGTCCATGCTCAGTACGTATTTGCAATTCAGCATATCAAGTACGTTGTTTTGAAAAATTACATCTGAACTTAATTGTGCACCATTACGGGTAATTCCAAAACTAATAATGTCTTGATAACGACTCAATTTGGCAGGGTGATAACCACCCACATTGCGATGGAAAGGTGCGGCGTGATTGTCATTGAATGGGTTGTATCTTAAATCAAACACACGCGCATTTTCTTTTTTATTCACCGCCATTAATTGTTCATCTGCTTGCGACGGGATTATAGCTTCTTCTGTTTCTTTAGACTCCCAATTGGATTCACTTAAATATCGATTTGAAACGCCAATCATATCGATTCCAACTACCACAATCATGGCAATGGAAAGATACATGGCATTTACTTGCTTACGTATTCCCATCCAAACCAGCAGAGCTGTGAATCCAATGAAAAGAGAAGATCTCCATACATCACTCCACAAAATATCCGAACGCATTTTCTTGATAAATGCTACTGCTTCGGGTCCAGATTGAGAAGAAATTTGGGCATCAGATGCTGCGGCAAAATCTTGCGAATTTGCTAACAAGAAAATAAATCCCACCAATACCCCTGCTACAATCAAGGTAGTTTTAACCAGAGATTGTGTGAATCCGGCTGTAAATTTCTGTGTGATTAAAATATACAATCCATATATACCGTAAAATGGAACAATGGTCTGGGCAATTACCAGGGCCATCATAGGCGTTCTAAACTTGTTGTAATAAGGTAAATTATTGAAAAACCATTCGTTGATGCTCAAATTCTTTCCCCAAGAAAGAACCAATGAAACAACAAAAGTCAGTAGTGCGAATAGTGTTAAGTAGAAAAATTGCTGTGCTTTCTCCACTTCATCGGATTCAAATTTCGCATTAGACGAGTTCAATACTTTTTCTCTCCAATTCTGAATTCCAAAAACAATAGAAAGAATAAAGAGGAACATCAAACTCGCTCCCATATACACGGGTCCGCTGGTAAATTGCATATCCCCAAAGTATGTTGGCAATCGATCAACACCAAAGTCATTTTCGGGAACCAGTTCATCGGAACTTCCTCCTTTAAAACGAGGAACCAATAAAGTCATGGTTTCATCAATTCCATAACTCCAGCTAAATGCGTAATCGATATCCAAACCTTTAGCTGAAACTTGTTTTGGTCCGCTTTGAGGCACTTCACTCGCAACAGCGGAGCCACCTCGCATTGTAGCTTTGGAATACTGCAAGGTATCTTGGAACTTGCCAATTACGGTAAATAGACTCAATACGGAAGCCATCACAGAAACGCCCACCATTTTTAGGTAGTGCATCCATTGTTTATTCTTAATCGTACGAATTAACTCAACCATCAAATAAATGGCTAAAATAATTCCCATATAAAAGGCAATCTGATAGTGGAAATAGGTAATCAACATTGCGAAGAATAAGGCGAACAAAGATCCCCCGAAAAGGTATTTACCCCTCGACATTAAAATCACTCCTGCTATACTACCGGGCATAACAGCCATAGCTAGAACTTTAGTGATATGTCCCGCTTCATAACTCGAAATACTGAAGGTCATGAATGCATAACCCAAGGCTCCCGCAGCAGCAGTAACTCGATCAGAACCAGCCACCAACAAGAGAACAAACATGCTCATCATGGATAAAAACAGGAATGAGAATGGCGCTTTAACCAACGAAAATAACTCCAATGGGCGAAGTTTCAACAATAAGCTTCCTTGAGGAATACCGGTAATTAAACTGGATGGCATGCCCGAAAACAGTCGATCATTCCAATTGGGATGTTCACCCGTAATGGCCTTAACGGTATCTGCGGAAGCACGCATGTATCGTACTTGCTGCATATCGCCTTGTTTCAGTACCATACCATCTAATGCCGGCGACATGTACCACATCGAAATTACCCAAAACCCTAGAACGAACAGAAGAAAATATCCTGCTTTTTTCAAAATTGCTTGATTTGCATTCATATTGATATTCTTGGCGAATTTCAGCATTATTTTTAGCAATTGCACAGAAATTTTTTAATGACAAAAAAGTTGTAAACTTGTAATCGTGATGAAGGTTAACGATCAAGCAGTATTCCAGCTCATCGAAAAAGAGCATTTGCGTCAAGAACAAGGCATTGAACTAATTGCCAGTGAGAATTTTACAAGTACCCAAGTAATGAAAGCAATGGGTAGCGTTTTGACAAACAAATACGCCGAAGGTTTGCCCGGTAAGCGTTATTATGGAGGTTGTGAGATAGTAGATCAAGTAGAGCAATTAGCCATTGACCGCTTAAAAGCCCTTTTCGGAGCGGAATGGGCCAATGTTCAACCCCACTCAGGTGCGCAAGCAAACGCTGCCGTTATGTTGGGTGTACTTAAACCCGGAGATAAAATTTTGGGATTTGATTTGTCGCATGGTGGGCATTTGACTCACGGATCTCCAGTTAATTTCTCAGGAAAACTTTACACTCCCAGTTTTTACGGAGTTGAAAAAGAAACCGGTTTGATTGACTACACAAAAGTTCGCGAAAAAGCCATTGCAGAACAACCCAAATTAATTATTTGTGGTGCAAGTAGTTATTCAAGAGATTGGGATTACCAAACACTTCGCTCTATTGCCGACGAAGTAGGAGCTTTATTGCTTGCAGACATCTCTCATCCAGCAGGTTTAATTGCTAAAGGATTGCTTAACAACCCATTACCACATTGTCATATCGTTACTTCAACCACACATAAAACACTTAGAGGACCTCGCGGAGGCGTGATCATGATGGGCAAAGATTTTGAAAATCCGATGGGAATTAAAGCACCGAATGGGGAATTGAGAAAAATGTCTGCCATTTTAGATGGCGCTGTTTTCCCAGGAACTCAAGGTGGGCCACTGGAACACGTAATTGCAGCTAAAGCAGTTGCCTTCGGTGAAGCATTATCCGAAGATTTTAAAGCTTACGGAATTCAAGTTATGGCCAATGCAAAAGCCTTGGCCGAAGCAATGATCAAACGCGGTTATTCTGTAATTTCAGGAGGCACCGACAACCACATGATGTTGATTGACTTGCGTCCAAAATCAGCAGATTTAACCGGTAAAATGGCAGAAAATACGTTGGTAAAATGCCACATAACCATCAATAAAAACACCGTTCCATTTGAGGAGAGAAGTCCTTTCGTTACTTCAGGTATTCGTTTAGGTACCCCAGCTGTTACCACTCGCGGGATGAAAGAGGAGCACATGGAAACTATTGCCGATTTAATTGACAGAGCTCTGATGAATCACAGCAATGAAGATGCTTTGCAACAAATTGGCAATGAAGTTAAAGACCTAATGAAAAACTTCCCCCTATATGAAAACATGGATTAAAAACTCCGCGCTGTTATTTGTTGCACTTTTAACAGTTCATGAAATTATTGCCCAAATTACCATTGAAAAACGATTAGAAATCGAAATGAACGATGGCTATGTAGGTGAAACCGTAATTCCAGGAGGTAAAAATGGATTTGTAATTGTTTCTCGTTCAAAAAATAGAGTTGAAGGAGCGTATGAATGGAAACACGATGTTTACAATAACAACCTCGATTTACAAAAATCGGAGAGCATTTCCATTCCAAAAGGATACAGCTTTACAGAGCCCGTACAATGCGAAAACTCCGTTCATTATTTGTACTACAAAAAAAATAAGGATGCACATGCCGTTACTTACGACAAGTCCACCGGTAAAATTACTTCTACAGAAGTAGAAATTCCAGGCGATTTTAAGTTGTATGAGCTTCCTTTTAGTATGGATGGAAACTTGAACTATACAGCAGAAGGTGGGATTTTTTACCATTGCGGAAAATTTGAGAAAAATCCTGCCGTTTTAGCTATCGACATGGAAAAAGGAACTTCAACCGTTATCCCTATTTTGGATGTTGAAGGACTTAAACCCAGTAAACTCAAATTTTACGGAGTGTATTCTTTAACCGGAACTAATGAGTTTGCTGTAGTTATGGAAGTGAAAAGAAGTCGTAAGTACAACAACACGTATTGCTTGGTTTACGACAATCAAGGCAACCGGAAAGCAGTAGTGTTGCTAAATCCAGCGGTAGACGTTAATCTTAATTCCGTTTCCATTGAGAAAATGGACGATAACAATTACGCTATCACCGGTAGTTATTCTACACGCTCAAAAACAACCAGTGAAGGTATTTATTTTGGAAAATTCAGCAACGATGGAATGGATTTTTTGAAAGTCCACAATTACACAACGATGAAAACGTTCTTCGATTATTTGACGGATCGTAAACAAGAAAAAATTGAACGTAAAATCGAAAAAGCCAAAGCAAAAGGAAAAGAACTTTCTTACAATTACTTGATGACTTCACATAAAATAATGAAATTAGGAAATCGATTTATTTATGTGGGAGAAGCTTTTTATCCAACCTATCGTACTGAAACTACCTATGTAAATGGTAAGCCACAAACTCGTCGTGTTTTCGATGGATATCAATATACTCATGGTTTAGTTGTTGGATTCGACGCCGATGGCAACAAGGTTTGGGATCAAACTATGACATTATTCCAAGCAAACAAACCCATGTATGTAAAACAATTTATTCGTGTGGGTGTGAATCCTAACGGAAACACCGTTGATTTGGCTTTTGCATCGAATTGGAGCATTTATAAGAAGCAGATTAATTCAGACGGTGGGTTGGTACAAGACAAAGTATCCAAGGCCAACAGTACCAATGATCCCAATGAAAAAGTTCGTCAAAGTTCTCAAGGTGAGCTGGAATATTGGTACGAAAATTACTTCATCAATTACGGATTCCAAAAAATTAAAAACACCGAAGATAAGAGCAAGCGCAAAGTATTTTACGTGAATAAAATCATGTTCTAAACAACTTGCGTCAACTTGATTTTATATATATTTCAACAATAAAAAACGTATTCTGACTGAAATAATTGCACAATTACATCGGTTAGAATACGTTTTTTAATACAGTTTAGTCATTAACTTCCCGAATTTTGAATTCACATTTTATTCAAATTCTACCTTCAATTTCAACACCTGTATCACATTTTTCCAGGTAGTATTTGATTCCAGTACAACCAAGGCAACATATAGCGCTTCAAGAAATACATGCTGTAACGTTCCTTACTCTGATCAAACGGAAATGTTTCCTGTGGCACATTGTCGTAATCAAATTCAGCCATTACCAATTTACCGTATCCCGTTACCAATGGACAGCTTGAATAACCATTGTAAGAATCCACACATGCTTTACCATCCATAACTGCCAATAAATTCTTAACTAAAACAGGAACTTGTTTGCGTATTGCAGCTCCGGTTTTGGCGGTAGGCAATCCTGCAGCATCTCCTAAAGAGAATACATTGGGATAACGCACGTGTTGCAAGGAATTCTTGTCAACATCTACCCAACCAGCAGCATTAGCTAAACGACTGTTTTTCACAAAATCTGGGGCACTTTGAGGGGGCACTACATGTATGAATTCATAATCCACCCAAACGGATTCACCTTGTTTTTCAGGATCTAAATATTCAAACCGAGCACGTTTGTTTTCGGCATCTATTTCCACCAATTGAGTTCTAAAATTCAGATGAATATTGCCGCGTTTCACTACTTCCAACAGCGTTTTTTCAAATTTATCTACCCCAAATAAGCGTGTTCCACCACTCCAATACTGAAGATTGAATTTACTTAAAGTTCCTTGTTTTCTGAAATAATCCGCAGCTAAATAGAGAATCTTGTGAGGTGCACCTCCACATTTTACGGGTGTAGGCGGATTGGTAAACAAAACATTACCCCCTTTCGCATTCTTTAAACACTCCCACGTGTATTCAGCGTGCTCAAATGAGTAATTACTCGTAATTCCATGTTTACCTAAATTGCCCTCCAGTCCTTTGATTAAATGCCAGTTCAACTGTATCCCAGGTGCAACCACCATAAAATCATACTGCACCACTCCGCCGCTACTCAATGTCACTGCACTCTCCTCCGGATTGAACTCCACCACGCGATCTTTAATCCAATTAACATTTTCCGGCATCACCGACGATTCCATTCGTTGCGTATCCTGCAAATTGTAAACCCCCGCTCCCACTAATGTCCATGCCGGTTGATAATAGTGTTTTTCACTCGGCTCTACTATTCCAATATCCAATTTAGAATTCGATCTTAACAATTGAGAAGCCAAAGAAATTCCAGCATTCCCACCTCCAATAATGAGTATTTGATGTTTCATATTTTCTTATTGTTTCTATTCTTTTTCCTTTTGACCGGGGGATGTTTTTCGGGGGATAATCTCACCAATGCAGGATTGTACAATTCCATTTCCAAAAAATATTCGATTCAGATTAAATAATTCTTTGGTTTTTATCCACTTAAAACACATTCCCGAATCGCAATTTATGTATGCACTTAACCCCATAATATGATATATATCATATAATTCGACTTGTGTGACAATAGTCACTAATAATTACTTAAAATCAATACCTAATACGCAACTTACTGAATCCTATAAGTGATCCATTTACGGCGCAAATCCTTAAAAAAGAAAATATAAGCCGTACCTATTACAAAGATCATCCAACCCAACAACAAGATCCATCTGCGCGTTTTGGTTTCTATTAAACTTGCTGTTGCACCATCTATGTACATCCAAAGCGAGATAATTACTACCACGAATAATACTACAACCATAAATACCATTCGTACATGCTTCCAGGTCCATGTAAAATGTTTATGTCGCAAAATGTATAAAAAACACATCCCCGAAAAAAACAACTGAGAACCCAAACAACTTGCTGCAGCTCCAGCAATTCCCCAACTGGGAAGAAATATATAATTAAGAGTTATGTTCAATCCCATGGTCACTACCGATAAAAAAGTGAGCCATTTCATTTTACCCAATGCCGTAATATACGTACCAAAAACATGTACCAAGGACATGGGAATGAATGATCCCATTAATAAGATAAATACCCAATGCGAATAACTTAAATGCAACGGAAATCTACTGACATACGCTGAGGTATCTTCGTTGTACAATTCTTGTAAAACATCATTTCCCAACAGAAAAACAAATAAAAACGCCGATGAACTAACCCAAAATACCAGTCTAAATCCCCCCGACAGCAAACCGTGGTTAGAATCTCCTTTAGTTAATTTTTGACTGAACATAGGGAGCAATTGCGAACTCAATAAGGTGCTAAAAATCAATGCCGCGTCCAGCAAACGATAGCTTTTGGCATAGTCGCCAGCTGCCTCATATCCCCCGCCTAAATTCCGTATCATCAAAGCATCTATACGAGTAAAAATACTCATAGAAAGGGCCATCGCCATAAACCAAAAAACCCCTTTCAGCCAGGGTCGCAACTCTGTAGATTCATTACTACTTGAGTCCACATTTTCCGATGTTTGGTTGATCGAATTCGACAATACATTGTTCGAATTTGAAGACGGATATGATGATTCGGATGTTTTGACCGCAATGTTAGTTACTTCCGGAATTGATTGTAATTCATCTAGCTTGGACTCGGTTCTTTTAATGGATGAAACTTCAAATTGGGAACGCTCTTCGAGATTCTTTGATTTAATACTATTATTCTTAAACCGCAATAAATATCCCCCGAAAAGCAAGGCAACGAAATATCCAACCGATTGCGATAATAAGAATGCTTTAATCCCTTGAAAACCTTGGAAGGAGTCCGACATCCCCCAAAAAAGAAACCCACAAATAATCACGGCAATTAAACGATCCAAAACAGATAAAATGGCATCGGAAACAAATAAATGACGCCCTTGTAATACTGCCCTAATGGTTAAAATTACGGAGGCTAATAGTTGATTTAATACAACCAATGCAATCAGAACTGAATCCAAATTTTGATACATCGAAATGGCCAATATTCCAATCATGTATATCCCCCCTAAGAACAATCGGAGGTACAAGAATCGCTTCCAGTGCGACAATTTACCATTCTGAGCTACTTCTCTTGCAACATACGAATTCAAACCCGCATCCAGCAACACAGCAAACAGCAATCCCACATTAAAATGCACAAAATAAGTGCCGTACCACTCAGAACCCAGTTGATTCTGAACGGTGCGCTCAATCCAAAGTATCCAAAACGGCTTCACCAGCCAGTTCAACGCTTGGAGCCAAATCAAATTTTTGACAAATGAACGAGACATGTGCGCTGCGAAGGTAGCATTTTTCAAACTATCTTTGCCACGTGCACGACATTGAACCCCATTTTGCTTGGTTGAATCAGTATTCCGCCGCCGAAGATCCTCGCTCTCCGTTTTTTGAGCGCGAGTACAGCGAATTTTACTTCGAGCATTCTGTGTACAATTATTTAATTCATCCACAATGGGATCATTTTGGCAGTAATACTCTGTATATCAAAATATTATATGCAGATTATACCGATCAATTTGCCATCATCGAAATGATTGGTGAGTGGAATGACGCTATATACAACGATATCATGCAGTTAAAGCGTGAAGTAATTGAGATTCTCGTTGCAAATGGTATTATACACTTCATTCTAATTGGTGAAAATGTAATGAATTTTCACGCATCCGACGATTCCTACTACGAAGAGTGGTTTCAGGATGTAGAAGATGGGTGGATTGCCCTATTGAATTTCCGTGAACACGTACTCCAAGAATTTAAAACCAATCGCATTGATTATTACTTAAACTTTGGAGGAAGCTTAGACGAGATACTTTGGCGTAAATTAGGACCGCGACAACTTTTCCATTTTGTTAACGAAACTCTAACAAAAAGACTACATTAAAAGCAAAATATTAGGGGATTTAACTCATTTTCGTATTTTTGCGATTCAATTAAAAAACTATGAGAGAATTAGCATTCCGCGAAGCACTTAGAGAAGCCATGCAAGAAGAAATGCGCGCCGATGATCGCGTGTTCCTTTTGGGGGAAGAAGTGGCAGAATACAACGGTGCTTATAAAGTAAGCCAAGGCATGCTCGATGAATTTGGAGCCCGCCGTGTTATCGATACACCCATCGCCGAATTGGGTTTTGCCGGTATTGCTGTTGGTGCAGCGATGAACGGGCTTCGTCCAATTTGTGAATTCATGACTTTTAACTTTTCGTTGGTGGCAATTGACCAAGTAATCAACTCTGCCGCGAAAATCAATAGCATGTCCGATGGGCAATTCCTTTGTCCTATTGTATTCCGTGGACCTACAGGAAGCGCTGGTCAGTTGGCTCAACAACACTCTCAAAACTTCGAAAATTGGTACGCAAATACCCCGGGGTTAAAGGTAGTAGTTCCATCCAATCCTGCTGATGCTAAGGGTTTGCTTAAAAGTGCTATCCGCGATGAAAATCCCGTTATTTTCATGGAAAGTGAACAAATGTACGGCTTCAAAGGAATGGTTCCCGATGGCGAATACGTAATCCCTATCGGAAAAGCAGATGTGGTTAAACAAGGTACCGATGTTACCATCGTTAGTTTCGGTAAAATGATGTTGCGTTGCCACGATGCAGTTAAAGCGTTGGAAGCTGAAGGTATTAATGTTGAATTAATCGACTTGCGGACAGTTCGTCCAATCGACTACGATACCGTAATTGAATCTGTTAAGAAAACCAACCGTTTGGTTGTAGTTGAAGAAGCTTGGCCTTTGGCAAGCATCAGTTCTGAAATCAGCCACATGGTGCAACGTCGTGCTTTCGATTTCTTGGATGCACCTGTTCATCGTGTAACATCTATGGATACCAATTTGCCTTACGCACCCACATTCGTAGAAGCGTATCTTCCCAGTGTTGAGCGTATTGTAAAAGCATGTCATAGTGTGCTTTACCGCAATTAAGAATTCACATTGACAAGGTAACAATTCTTGGCTCGATTAATTCCTTCAAAGGCCAATCAAACCAGCTGAATTTACCAAAATCAACAATTGAATTTATTTCACAATAATGGTTTGAGCCGTGGGTCGTTGATTCACGGCTTTTCCTATTTTATATAATGTGCAATCAGAATCATTAGCCCGTTTCATCACTTCATCCAGGCTATTCTCTTCTACAAAAACCAATAGACCACCATTGGTTTGAGGATCCACCAACCAAGGAAATGCCTCTGATGCTCCTAACTCAACCTGATTCTCGTACGCATTCCAATTACGCATAGCATTATCGGGCAACACAAATTGTGCCGCCAAACTCTCCGCTTCTTTGATGGTGGGAATTTGACTAGACTCGATATCCGCAGAAACTCCGGAACCTTTCAATACCTCCAACAAATGACCCAACAATCCAAATCCCGTAACATCCGTCATGGCATGCACCCCCGACAAGTGAGCAATTCTCTGTCCTAAATCATTTGTTTTAACGATCCAATTTGACAGAGCAGCATCTTGCGATTCTGAATTCAACCCACGTTTGTGACCTGCTGCCAACATCCCAATTCCCAAGGGTTTGGACAGTAGAATACAATCACCAGCACGTGCACCGGAATTGGTTTTTAAATTGGAGGCTTTAACCAAGCCCGTAACACTCAAACCAAATAAGGGTTCTTTAGAGTCTATGGTATGTCCTCCTACTAAAGGAACGCCCAATTGGTCGCAAATCTCTTTGCCCCCTTTTAACACTTCTCGAGCCATTTCAATGGGCAAATCATCCACCGGCCAGCCAAAAACGGCATTGGCCATGATAGGTCTCCCGCCCATAGCATAAATATCGCTCAATGCATTGGCTGCAGCTGCCATGCCAAATACTCGAGCATCGTTCACCATGGGAGTAAAAAAATCAACTGTTTGAAGCAAGTATTCACCGTTTTTCAAGTCGAAAACCGAACAGTCATCGTTCATGGAATTTCCAACAATTACGCGTGAATCCGCATCTGAAGTCAATTCTAATTTCCCAGTTTGCTCAATTGAGGAGGTTCCAACTGAAACTTTCAACGAGGTTGCAGCTGACTTATCAAGAGTCCCAATTGGCTCATCTGAAGTAACATCGGACTCATCCGAAATCAAAGTAGCAACATTTTCAATTGTGTCGGAATTTACTTCAAATTTGGATTTGTTTCCAGTCCATTTAAGTCCATGCAAAAGAGTTTCCAAAACTGCAGGTTGGATTTTACAACCGCACCCGCTGCCTTTTGAAAAAGAGGTTAATTTGATTTCCGACATGTTTACAACAAAGATAACCCTTTGAAATGCAGATGGTTTGCCCGTTTTGCAAAAAGTGCAAATCTTTTCGTCGAAATTTTCACACATCTGAGCCTGTCTTTTGGGGGATGGCATCACTTTTGTTGTACCACTTCACATGAAAAAGAAATTCAACTTTGCTCCCCTGTTTGGCGTTATCATCTTGGGAATGGGATTGCTTTCTTTCAACCAAAAAGAAATCGTTAATTTTTCTCAAAAAGTTGAGAATAAAGCATTCCAATCTGGAGAAGTACTTAATTACCGCATTCATTATGGCGTGGTAAACGCTGGAATTGTTACCATGAAAGTATCGGAACCCGTAAAGGTAAACGACCGCGATGCGTATAACTTAAAAATAGAAGGTGAAACCTTAAAGAGTTTTGACTTTGCCTACAAAGTGCGTGATAAATTTGAAACTTGGATCGATGTAGAAAGCCATGTTCCCTATCGCTACTCAAAAACCGTGCGTGAAAACGATTATTTCTATCAAGAAATTGCTATCTACAATCATGAGCAAAAATACCTAAAAAACAAAAAAGGTAAAATTGCCATCACTCCAACTACTATGGACGTAGCATCTGCCATCTATTACCTAAGAAACATCGATTACAAAAGCAGCAAAGTGGGCGATAAATTCCCCATGGATGTGTATATCGACAACGAAGTGTACAACCTTTCTGTGAAATACGTGGGCAAAGAAACCATTACAACCCCTTTAGGTAAAATTCGATGCATCAAAATCAAACCCGAATTGGTGGTAGATCGCGTGTTTAAAAATAAAGATGCCATGACCGTTTGGGTTTCCGACGACGATAATCACATCCCCGTGAGAATTCAAACAGAAATCTATGTGGGTTCACTAAAAGTGGATTTGGTGAAACACGAAAATCTCAAGAACCCATTGAGTGCGTTGGTGAAAAAGTAAATTAGACTACTCACCAAATTCTCAAACTAAAACCGCGTTAGCTTTTGTAATTCTGTTACTTGCAAACATCAAATTCTCAAACTAAAACCGTGTTAGCTTTTGTAATTCTGTTACTTGCAAACATCAAATTCTCAAACCAAAACCGTGTTAGCTTTTGTAAATCTGCTACTTGCATAAAATTGAATTTACAATTATGAACCCAATTGGTTAAATAATGGCTCAATGAATCACTCCCCAATAAAAATACGGGGAACTCGCTGAGAAATACCAGTTAAAATTTCGTACGAAATGGTATTTCCCCAACGGGCAACATCGTGAATGGACAAGTGGGGACCAAAAATCTCCACTTTATCTCCTTCGGTGCAATCGATATCGGTTACATCAATCATGGCCATATCCATGCAAATATTTCCCACAAAAGGAGCTAGTTTGCCATTCACATAAACACGTCCAACACCGCGACTATAAATTCGCGATAATCCATCGGCATAGCCCATAGAAATGGTAGCAATTCTACGCTTATGGTCTGCAACATCATTTTGTCCGTAACCGATTCCATTCCCGGCTTCAACCTGATGCATTTGCGTAATTACTGCATACAATGCAGCTGTTGGTTGTAGTTTTTCATTTTCTCGGCCAGAAGGATCCAAGCCATACAATCCCAATCCCAAACGAACCATATCCAAATGAAACTCTTTAAAACGAATGATTCCGGCGGTATTGCAAATATGTTTTAAGAACGGATATTCAAGATTTCGTTCCAGCCAGCTGGCCAATTCCAAAAATTCATAAGCCTGATTTTGTGTAAATCCATCTCTTTCTGCTTCCTCCGAAACTGAAAAATGCGTAAATACACTTTGTACTCGAATATTGGATGGCATGAGTTCGATAGCATCTTTTAAATCACGCTCTTCAAAACCCAAACGATGCATCCCTGTGTCAATTTCAATATGAATTTTCCCGGGTTTTCCATTTCGTTCCAACACATAGTCCTTTAAACTTTCCGTTGAATAAATTACGGGTTCTAACTGATATTTATCTAATAATTCCAGGGTGTAAGCATCGGTATTGAGAACCATAATAGGCGTTTTAATTCCCGCCTCCCTCAGCGCAACCCCCTCATCGGCATAAGCCACACCCAAATAATCTACTCCCAAATCTTGAAGCACGCTGGCCACTTCGTGACTTCCACTTCCATATCCCTGTGCCTTCACCATCACCATCATTTTTACTCCATTTCCAATGTGAGAGCGGAAATAATGATAATTGGCACGAACTGCATCCAAATTCACCTCCATAACGGTTTTATGCAGCAATCCTTTCAATCGATCCGTAATTTGTTCCAAGCGAAACTTTCGGGCACCTTTTATCAGAATGGCTTTGTTTTCGAGGGATGTAAGATTAAAATTCAATAAAAAAGTAGTTACATCTGGATAAAATTCGTGCTTCCCAAAAATTGATTGATTCAATTCGGTGCAAATTTCATAAGATAAATTTCCAATCCAAATTATGCGCTCAATGGATCGTTGCTTCCAAACTTCTTTCAACTTACGAACAAAAGTCAATTGGTCTTGAGTTGTTGCATCCACCAATGTCAATACAGGTAGAATTGGTTTTCCCATACTGTGATTCTGAACCGTATCCAATGCAATTAATAAACTTTCAAAATCCATTGAATAACTATCATTCACAATTACATTTCCACGCTTACCGCGTTCAATTGACAATCGATTACCGATGGTTTGTAAATGACTGAATTTATCTAAATGCATCTGATCCCAGCGCTCAAAAGCAAATAGAACCGAAAAACACGACATAGCGTTTTGTACACTAGCCGTATCGTAAAATGGTAAGATCAATGATTGAGGTTGTGCTCGATAACTAAAGTCGATATGAGTTACGTGATTTTCAACACGTGTAGTAATTATTCTAAAACTACTGCGCTCATTCATCCCCCAAGAAATAAATCGAGTTAATGGTTGCTGCTGTTTCCACCATTTTACTTGCTCCGAAAATGCTTCCACATCCGAAGGAATCACTACAACATCTGCATCCTTGCACAACAGCATTTTCTCTGCGGCTTTTTCCTGGATAGAAGTAAATCCATCATCGTGAGCAGA
>JACCDQ010517324.1_pt1 | contig 19820 bp, 9 predicted proteins | sample 7446031 | NCBI WGS metagenome assembly JACCDQ01 (sample SAMN15323442, study PRJNA562643) | freshwater metagenome | isolation source: river surface water | place: USA:Blue River Watershed | collected 2017-08-17
CTGAGAGCCGTTACCAGAGGTGATGGTGTTAAAGGCGATGTGGTAACAGACAATGTTAGAACCATCAGAGCATTAAAGACCCAGTTAAAAGGGCAGTATCCGGAATATCTTGAAGTAAGGGGAGAAATTTTTATGCATCGCCCAGCTTTCGAAAAGATCAATATGGAAAGAGAAGAAGCCGGTGAGGATCTATATGCCAATCCAAGGAATCTTGCATCAGGTATATTGAAACAGCAAGATAGTGCTGAAGTAGCCAAAAAGCCATTGGATATTTTTTTGTATCAGTTGATAGAAAACAAAGGATTAGTAAAAACACATTTTGAAAGTTTGGATCAATTAAAGAACTGGGGTTTACCAGTAAGTGATGCCAGCAGAAAGTGTGGGAGCATAGAGGAAGTTTTTCAGTTTATCAATCAATGGGATGAGCAGCGTAAACAATTAAGCTACGACATTGACGGAGTAGTTATTAAAATCAATGATTATCATCAAAGAGAAGAGCTTGGATTTACGGCTAAATCACCACGTTGGGCAATTGCATACAAGTTTAAAACCGAGGCAGCATTAACCAGGCTAAATGAAATAACTTATCAGGTTGGACGCACAGGCGCTATCACACCAGTAGCCAATCTGGAGCCAGTTTTTTTGCTGGGCACTACGATTAAAAGAGCATCACTTCATAATGCCAACGAGATTGAGCGATTAGATGTCAGAGAAGGCGATTATGTATTTGTAGAAAAAGGTGGAGAGATAATTCCGAAAATTACGGGCGTTGATCTAACAAAACGCGATCCGGGCTTACAGATGCATGTCTATATTACAGAATGTCCGGATTGTCAAACTGCATTGGTAAGGAAGCCTGGAGAAGCACAGCATTACTGTCCCAATGAGCTTGGATGTCCAACACAGGTAACTGGAAAAATTCAGCATTTCATTCACCGAAAAGCCATGGACATTAATGGAATGGGAGATGAGACGGTAGAGATGCTTTATAAAAATGGGTTGATTAGAAACATCGCCGATTTATATGATTTAAAATATGAAGAAGTTTTGAGTCTCGACCGCATGGCAGAGAAATCGGCGCAGAATCTGATAGATGGTATAAAGGCCTCTACGGCTATTCCATATGCCAGAGTATTGTTTGCCTTGGGCATCAGATATGTCGGAGAGACAGTGGCGAAGAAATTGGCCAGTGCTTTTAAAACGATAGATCAGTTGATGGCAGCCAATTATGAAGATTTATTAAAAGTTGATGAGATTGGCGACAGGATTGCCATTTCTATCACAGAGTATTTTTCAGATTCTAGAAATGTTGAGCAGATAGAACGTTTAAAAGCAGCAGGCTTACAGTTTGAAAATACTGAGAAAGAAAAGGAAAAAGTATCTGACGTGTTAAACGGTAAAATCGTCGTGATATCGGGCGTTTTCAGTAAGTTTAGCAGAGACGAAATCAAAGAATTGGTGGAAGTCAATGGTGGCAAAAATGCAGGCAGTATCAGCAGCAAAACTGATTATGTTGTTGCGGGAGAGAACATGGGACCAGCAAAGCTTGAAAAAGCCCGTCAGTTGAACATACCTATCTTGAGTGAAGATGATTTTTTAGCGATGATAAGTGCTTAATATGTTTTAGAAAAATGCAATAAGTAGAGCAATCATTAACATCAGGTAAAGAACAGCGAGGAAGAACAAAACGATAATACTAATATCGATACCATAACCTTTGTATTCGTTGCCAGATAGTTTAATTTTTCTTAATCCCACGAAAGCAAGCACAACACCAACTATAGTAGCAATACTTAACAACGTTGAGACAATACCAGGTATTACCAAACCTGAGTAAATAAAGGCAAAATTTAGAACCAAGGAGCCATAGAACAGCCATGCGGCTAATTCGGTATTAGGTTCTATTTTTCTATTCTTTTTATCATCAACATATTTTTTTAGCGGATGAAGAACTTTTGAAATACCCTTTAATTTCGCTGGCGCTTTCTTGATTGATTTTTTCTGTTCAATCAAAGTAGAGTTTTTGTTGGTGTTTTCAGAAGTTGAACCAGAATGAATAATAGTTGTTAAAGAAGACGAATCAGTAATAATAATTGGACTTGTAGCGACAGGAGCATCCGAAATATGAGGTAAAGTTTTCTTCTTTTTCGCAGGTGTTTTTGGTGTTTCAGATTTATCTTTTCTGGTGAACAGATTAGATTCAATGTTTAGTTTTAATCCGTTGCCATATCTGGCTTTGGTGATTACACCACAGGAAGACAATAGAAGGATAACGGAGATAAATAGCAGAAGTTTTGATTGATTTTTCATATGTTTGGAAAACGAAGGTAATTTTAATTTTTTAATAGTCAAATATTCTTGGTCTTAACATCACATATTTCTTTTGTATTCATACTATTTTCGGTTGGGAGTAACATTCCCGAAAACTGGTATTCCACTTATGTAAACATTAGCGGATAAGTGTGGATTTTATTTATCACACATACTAAGGATTGTGGCGGGTGCGTTTTACATTTGCGAGAAGCATTATTATGGCCGGAAAAAAAGGAAACAGTTTCAGGAATTCAGCAGACGACTTTCAGGCAGAGGAGAAGGAAGTGAAGAAACCTCTTGGTGGAAGTAAGCTGGCGTGGATTAAAGACGAGCGTACGCGAAGGATAACGGGTGCTTTTTTTATCTTGTTTTCTTTGTTCTTGTTTTTGGCCTTCACCTCTCATATTATCAATTTATGGGGTTTTGAAACGGATCAGGATTTATTGCAGAGTAGTAGTTGGAGTTGGTATTCATCCCACAATCCAAAGGGTTCCGCCAATATGATGGGATTTTTTGGTGCCTGGTTTGGTCATCTTTTCATTCACAAATGGTTTGGTGTTTCATCTTTTTTAATTCTTCTTACATTTTTCACTTTAGGGACCAAGCTGCTTTTCAACTGGCAGATGTATCCTATTGTTAAGATCCTTAGATATACGTTTTTTATAGTGGTATGGACTTCCATCCTGATGGGCTTTATCTTCCATCAGAGCAATATCTTTATGGGTGGTGGATTTGGCTACTACGGATTTATGTGGATCAAAGGTTTGATGGGTTATGCCGGTGTGGTATTGTTTTTACTGTTGTATGCCGCCATTTTTATGATAGTGGTTTATAATGTGGATTTTAGATTTAATTTGAAGCCAGCAGCAGACGCAGCCGATGATTTAAGAGTTGATTTATCTGATCATGCGATGGAAGCGGAGGCTATGAGGGCTCATTTACAGGTAAAACAAAATAAGGCAGAGGAAGAGACTGGTGCTAATATTATTGGTGATGAAATGGAAGGCATAGATATTATTACACTCAACGACGAACATGAAATAGAAGAGGAGATGGACATAGTTGACAATGATGGTATCGAAGCGATAGAACTTGAAGAAGAAGCACCTGCTGCTCCTATAAGTTTTGAGTTACCTGCAAAACCAGTTAAGACTGTAGTGCCACCTTCCGGAGATTTTGAATTGAAAATTGAATCTCATCAAGAAGAAGAGTTTCAGGCACCAGTAGTTCAGCCGAATATCAGCGAGAAGGCAGTGGCAGCAGGATTGGATGATCTTTATGATCCGACCCTCGACCTGGCAGGTTATCAAATGCCGACCCTAGATTTATTACAGGAGTATGAAATTGCTAAAGCAGAAATTGACAGAACAGAACTGGAAACCAGTAAAAACTTAATTGTAGAGACACTCAAAAACTATAATATCAGTATTTCAGAAATCAAAGCCAATATCGGTCCAACCGTTACACTATATGAAATAGTTCCTGCTCCTGGAGTTTAGATTTCAAGAATCAAGAATCTGGAAGATGATATTGCATTGAGTTTAGCGGCTTTAGGTATTCGAATCATAGCGCCAATTCCGGGTCGAGGAACCATAGGTATAGAAGTGCCGAATAAGAAACCTGAGATGGTACCGATGAGACAGATGGTAGCCAGTAAGAAGTTTCAAGAATGTAATTTTGAATTACCAGTCATACTAGGTAAAACCATTTCGAATGAGATATATTTGGCTGATCTTAGTAAGATGCCGCATCTTTTGTGTGCAGGTGCTACTGGTCAGGGTAAGTCCGTTGGATTAAACACTCTTATCGTATCATTACTCTACAAAAAACACCCATCGGAGTTGAAGTTTGTATTGGTGGATCCTAAGAAAGTAGAATTAACATTATACAATAAGATTGAGCGTCATTACCTGGCCAAGCTGCCTGGTGACGGTGATGCAATTATCACAGACACTAAATTAGTATGTAATACGCTGAATTCGCTTTGTATGGAGATGGATGACAGGTATGAATTGTTAAAAGCCGCTGGGAAGCGTAATATCATCGAATACAATACCAAGTTTAAAGAAAGAAAACTTCTACCAACAGAAGGACATAGATTCCTACCATATATTGTAGTAGTGATTGATGAGGTAGCCGATTTGATGATGACAGCGGGTAGAGAAGTAGAGACACCGATTGCACGTTTGGCTCAGTTGGCCCGTGCGGTTGGTATTCACGTGATATTGGCAACTCAGCGTCCATCTGTCAATATTATTACTGGTACAATAAAGGCTAACTTTCCGGCCCGACTGGCATTTAGGGTAACATCAAAGATAGATTCTCGTACCATTTTAGATAGTAATGGTGCTGATCAGTTGATAGGTAAAGGAGATATGTTATTTAGTACGGGCAACGACCTTATCCGACTTCAATGTCCATTTGTTGATACTCCCGAGGTAGAGCGCATCACCGAGTTTATCGGCAATCAGAGAGGCTATTCAGGAGCGTTTGAATTACCTGAATTTAAGGGTGACGATGAAGGTGGTTCAAAAGACGATTTTGATCCGAACGAAAGAGATGCCTTATTTGAAGATGCTGCCAGATTGGTGGTAATGACACAACAAGGAAGTACATCTTTGATTCAGCGTAAACTCAAACTTGGCTATAACAGAGCTGGCAGATTAGTGGATCAGTTAGAACAGGCTGGCATTGTAGGGTCCTTCGAAGGAGCAAAAGCCAGAAAAGTATTGATTCCTGATGAAATTTCTTTGGAACAGTTTTTGGATAATTTATATAACAAATAAATCACTATTTTTGCACCCTTAAAAATTTGTTAAAATAATCATAGTTAAATGAACAAAACAGTTTTATTCTCTTTAGTACTTATTTCTTCTTTGTTTTACTCGTTTGCTCAGGCAGATAAAAAAGAAAGTGAGAAAGATAAAGCCACCACCAAATTACTAAAGGAAGTATCGAAGAAATACAAAACCTATAAGACTTTAAAAGCTGATTTCAGTGTGTTGACAGAGCCTGCTGATGCCAAAGCTGCCAAGAAAACTGAGAAAGGCACATTGTGGACCAAAGCCAGCAGTTTTAAATTAACCTTTAGTGGACAAGAGATTTTTTGTAATGGTAAGTTTATATGGACCTATACCAAAGAATTAAACGAATGTCAGAAGGAAACTTATAATCCTAATTCAGGCAATGGTGTTAATCCATCTAAGATATTCACTATCTGGGAAAAAGGTTTCTTATACGCTAGCGACGGTTCTTACAAGAAGGGCACTGTCGAGATTGAAAAAGTAAAGTTAACACCTACTGATAAGAGCAAGCCTTATTTTTTAATGAACCTGGAGGTTGACAAAACAGCCAAAACGGTTCAGAGCTTAAAAGTGTCTTTCAAAGCAGGCAACAAACAAACCTATACCGTTACTACTCAAACACCAAATACAGCCATTGCTGACACCAATTTCGAGTTTAATGCTGCAAATTATCCAGGCGTTGAAATCATCGATTTAACAGTGAAAAAGAAGAAGTAATCCTTAGGATTGTAGAGGCTGATCTCCGTCATTTTTAAAAAATTCATGAAAAGCTTACCTTTGCAAGGTGGTTTTACATAATAGAGTCAACAGAGATATTCTAAAAAAGAAGATCGAGGAGGATACTACTCCCCGCACTACCATTTCTTTTTACAAGTACCATTACATTCAGGATCCACAAGCGTTCAGAGACAATCTGTACATCAAGTGGGATGCTTTGGGCGTATTAGGTAGAATCTATGTAGCAGATGAGGGCATCAACGCTCAGTTATCTGTACCTACTGAAAACTTAGAAGCCTTCAAAGAACATTTGGAGAGCATCGATTTCCTGAAGGGCAATCGTTTAAATATCGCCGTTGAGGACAATGGTAAATCTTTCTTCAAGCTCAATATCAAAGTAAGAAAGAAGATTGTAGCTGATGGTATTGATGATCCTAATTTTGATGTAACGCGAATTGGCAAACATTTAAAAGCCGAAGAATTTAACGAGATCACCGAGCGTGATGATGTAATTATCGTCGATATGCGCAACCATTACGAAAGTGAAGTAGGCCATTTTGAAAATGCTATTTTACCAGATGTGGTAAGTTTCAGAGAACAGTTACCAATTGTTGCAGAGCAGTTAGCTGATAAAAAAGACAAACCGGTAGTAATGTATTGCACCGGAGGTATTCGTTGTGAAAAAGCCAGCGCCTATATGCTTTACAGAGGCTTTAAAGAAGTTTATCAGCTGGAAGGGGGCATTATTCACTACGCCAATCAAATCAAAGAAAAAGGATTGGCTAACAAGTTTCATGGTAAGAACTTTGTGTTCGATGAGCGTTTAGGTGAGCATATTTCTACCGAGGTGATTTCTAAATGTCATCAATGTGGCGAGACTTGCGATACCCATACCAACTGTCACAATGTGGCTTGTAATTTATTGTTTATTCAATGTCCAAGTTGCCGCGAGAAGTATAGTAATTGCTGTAGTGAAGAGTGCCAACACATTGCTTCTTTACCTGAAGACGAGCAAAAAGAACTGCGCAAGGGTAAGAACTTCGGTCGCCTGGTGTTCAACAAAGGACGCAAGCTGAAAACCTCTTAAATTAAAATTTTTCATTTTTTTTCCAATGACGTCACTTTTTGTGATGTCGTATCGTCTTATTATTGTAAAATTTGATCTGATATAGCATTGAATCGTTCAACCTTTATTAGATTGCAACTCTAACTTAAAACCATCAATTATGAAAAAGTCTTTACTTTTAACTTTATGCGTTAGTCTTTTTGCCATTGCTAAAGGGCAGGTAACAGCTAATGCCGGCAATGATCAGGAAATCTGTTTGTTTGACACACTTAAAGTAACTGGCACCGGACTGCCATCTGGCGATACCGGTGCTTACCAATGGCGAAAGATCAGTAGTAATTTGGTGGTAAGCAATACATCAGAATTAAAATTAAAAATCACCACAACGACCTCAGAGCAATTTGAGTTAAAGGTAACGAGAATCAAGAATGGTCAGACATACATTGACTTGGATACTTTTGACTTAAAAGTGAATTTATTGCCTACCATCGCCTATAAAGGGATACCAGCTTTGTGTTATAACGATTGTCCTTATCCATTAACCAATAATTACATTGCTATAGGTTCAGCGGGTTACGATCCGACAATTAAAGATTCAACCTTAAGATATTATCAAAAAAAGAACCCATCATGGATTACAGGAGGCGCCAATGCTAATGACCCATACTTTATCAGTTTTTGTAATTACTTAAATAATGCGCAGATTCCATCTTCAGGTGCAAGAGATACTGTTTGCTTTGAGTATACAGATCCCAAAGGTTGTTATGTCAATCAGTGCCGTCCGGTTAGATATAATTCTAATCCAATAGTTGAATTGAATGAACTTGAAGTATGCCACAAAAATGTTCCGTTTGTTTTAAATTCTATGGTAATTAAGCCATTCATTAAAACAGGTGGTATAGAAACTTTTAGATGTTTATCCGTGCCTTCAAGTTCTTCATTGGACAAAACCACAATCATAACTTCTTCAGGATCACCAGCCACATTTTATTTAAATACAGGCACAGCCAAAGATACACAGGATGTCGGTGAATATATCATAGAATATTGTTTCAAGAATGCCTTAACTGGTTGTCAGACCTGTGATACGTCTAAAGTAAATGTAAAACGATATGGACAGGCTTATATCAGCAATATTCCAAGTCAGTGTATCAATGGTAATTTATTGGTATTAGATAGTTTTGTGAAAGAAAAACACAGTGGTGTCCGATTAACAGGCAATTTCTGGTCGTGCGTCGAATACAATGGTTCAAGAGACCGATCAAATCCAAATACTAAACTTAAGTTAGACAGTTCTGTTATTAACAATACCTTTAATCCGAAAAGAGGCGCAGGTCAGTATATGGTTAAGTGCACTGTGGCTCCCGGTGTTTGCGCGGCCAACGATAGTTTATATATCAGAGTTAACGGACTACCAATAATACAGATCTATGTGCCGGATACCGTTTGTGCCAATGACACCCTTGTGCCTTTAGTCAATAATGTGCCATCCGGTAAAGTGGGTACATGGACAGGCACTGGTGTTTCAGGGTGGCATTTGAATGCATCGAAATTGCCCACCACACAGATGTATACCTCTTATAAAATGAAGTACAGTTATACCAACCCATTAAGTTTGTGTTCTGCTTCAGATTCGCAGACTTTGTTGGTGGCAGCGCGACCAAGCTTTACACCTAAGGCGGTGGTGCATAAAATTTTCGGCAAGTACTATGTCGATTTCAGTATCATCAGTGGCAGTTTTGTCGATACTACCAAACAGAAAGCTTACTGGACCTTTGGCAATGGTAAAAGTTCACGTTATTACACCAATCTACTTGTCGAGTTTCAGGATACTGGTGTTTATACTGCCTATTTGAGCGTATCTAATGGTCCGTGTACATTTATAGATTCTGTTACCTTCAAATTAGATGATAAGATGAGCGGCACAAGTGACATCCGCGATCAGTTAAGCGTATATCCAAATCCGGCCACTGAAGAGTTGAATGTGCAGGTGCCGCAAGATGGAGTTCTGAGCATAACAGATATCAGAGGTGTGGTCGTATATCAGTCAGACATCTATGCCGACAAAGCATTGCGTGTTACTACAAAAGATTTTGCTGCCGGTCAGTATATTTTAACCGTGAAGTCGGACGCTTTCGAAGTAAGAAAATTGTTTATCAAGCAATAGTTACTGATAGTCTTTCTCTTCGAGTAAGCGATAGATTCTGGAATAGGCATCTTTATTTTTAATCTCTTTTACCAGGCGGGCATTGGCAAGCAAATGCATGGTGTCTTGCATATTGCCCGGGTAAGTGAATACGGCAAATTCGGCGTACGCATTTTTGTCGTACGCAATGCTGTAATCGGCCACTCTTTTATAACCATTTTTATCACCCCAGTAACAGGCCGCCAGAGGGAAGTCCATGCGGATGGTGCGACCTTTAAATACCGGTTCATCCAGGCAAGTGACCGTGTTTTGAAGATTGTTGACGTGATTGGTGTATGAGAAATCTGTGTCTTTAAACTCCTTGCCACCATTTAGATGAAAGAGTGCTGTTAGCGTACCAATAATGATCAGCACGTAGGTTGCATATTTAGAACTTGTATCAGGTTTTGCAACACTGATTATGATAAAGCAATACAGCGGCACCATAAAGAAGATGGTGTAACGCGAGAGGTAGTAATTGAGTACTGAGAAGGCTACGCCACCCAAAAAAATGACAGGCAAAACCAGTGCATTTTGTCGCCACTTGATGGATTTGAAGGAATGCAAGGCTGGCAGTAGGATGATCCATGCCAGCAGTATAACATAATGACCTTGTTCCCAGAAAAGGAAGTCACTGAACTCGCTCCATCGAAGTTTAAGGTAGTAGGCATCGCGTGTTAAAAGAGAGGTATGTAAAGGATAGAAGTAATAGTCCCTTTGAATCTTCTGAATAAAAATAAATAGTATAAAGCTGAGAACAGGTAAAATGATCAGTTGAAACTTATGTTTCTGTCTTAATCGTTTACAAATAATCAGGTGTGTCAGGTAAATAGCAAGAGGCAGAATTAGGGCCGATTCTTTGATTTGCAGTGCTAGTATCATTGCGAGGCAGGTAAGCCAGTAGTGATCCTTGAGGTAGAAATAAAGAGCAAGAGCAGTGGCGAAGAACAGCGGAATTTCGGGCAGAACCAGGGTAGATTGTGCCAGGATGAAAGGTTGGAGAAAGATCATGAAAGCAGCGGCAGCGGCGGTCCACGACAGCATATATCGTTTGAGAATCAGGTATACTAAAATGAAGGCAGCGGTATTGATAGCTGCCATGGCGATGTGGGCAACCACAGGTTTGCAGCCAAAAAGTTTGAACCAGCAGGCGACATAGAAAGCCAGGAAGTTAGGATGACCGCGGGAGAGTTCATCTGGAATAGCGTTTGGGAGGAGACTAAGAGAGTGTTCGTAGAGGTATATGGCCGCGCGACTGTAGACACCGAGTTCGTCCCATACATAGGGTAGTTGAAAAAGGTGCAGTTGACTTTGCAGAATGGCATAGGTAGCGACGATACAAGTGATCAAAACCATCAGAGGCAGGTATGGATGAAGACGTTTCAGCAAAGCGAGTTCAAATATATGAAAGTAGGGTTCTAAGAACAAATGGTGACTGAGAGGAAAGTGACAAATTAGACCTTCTAGGTCGGTTTACCGACCTGGAAGGTCATAAGCATTTTAAAATACAACAAACGTTTAGGGTTTTTTGGGAGAAGTGCATATTTGGTGGGGAGGAAGCCGTTTGGGAAAAAACACAACCTTCCAGGTTTACAACCTTCCAGGTTGAAAACCTGGAAGGTTGTAAATGTTAGGAATTTTGAAAAGTTTCAGGATTTTGTCATGAAACTCAAAAAAATGTTAAACATAAAAATCACAAAAACAGAGTAATAACTATACAAGACAATAAAAATGTACATTTTTTGTGTAGTTTGGGATAACTAAAATTAAACAATATTGTCTCAATCTACCTTGTTTTCGTTCTTTGTAAGTGCAAAAAACTAGTATTAAAATACTAAATATAAGATTAGAAATATGTTAAAAAAACATAAAATATCAATTTTATTAGTATTAAATACTCATGTTTTTAAACAAAAAATTATAAATATATCTAATTACATGTTCATTTCACGGAGATTGGCTACCCTTAAAATCAATGTTATTTCAATTTTGAAGTTTATACTTCAGTTTATTCATTCAGGCATTCAATTCAACACAATTTCTAAAGCCTTAGTTTTAGTATTTACATTTTCATTTTATCTTGCGAATGCTCAAACCTGTCCTTTTGGATCCGCAACTTCTTCCACTGGTTATGGTGTTATTGCAGTTGGCGGAAACACCAGTCCGGGTAACGCAGTTGGTGCCATAGGTGCGGTAAGTACAACACTATCAACTGGTAATTCGGCGACTTTAAGCGCAGCAAATCCATTAACGATTGATTTGAAAGCCTGGGTCTCACAGGGTTCTACATTAACCGTTGCCTGGGCAAGAAGTGCTGGCACACCAACTGCTACGGTTCAATATTCATTGGATAGTATCACCTTTACCAGTTTGGGGACATTATCAGGGGCTACCACAACAGCGTCTTTGTATGCTAATTTTACAGTACCTGCTGGAGGACTTAGATATATAAGAATTACAAGAACAGCAGGCACATTATTTATTGATGGTGTGATGCGCACTCATACTTGTTACTATCCGGTAAATGCCGTTAACGATACGAGGGTATTTATGAGTCCTGGTACTGGCAGAGGATTTATTGGCAGTAATGATATTAATTTGGATTTAGATGCAAGAACCTATTCATTAGGTGCAATTAATGTATCCAATGGTACCTTATCGATTAGTTCAGGAGGTTATTATACCTACACACCTAATACTAATTTTGATGGGGTTGATTTTTTCTCCTACAGAGTTTGCGACGCGGGTCCAGATGGAAATATAGCCACCACTACCGATAATTCTTGTGACACCGCAATTGTGACTTTGCGTTCTTTGTTTAATTGCGACTCAACAAAATTCTTTGTACCACTGCCTGAAAATGAAGCGATGGATTTTTTGGAAGACATTAACTCAAGCAATGGCGATTCCACACAGGTTTATATTGGACTCTCGGTTTCAACAGATGCTGTAGTTGTCTATGATCACTGGGAAGATGGCTATGAGTCAAATATAAAAGCGCCAACACAGAGTTCCACAAGAATATGGGGAGATGGTGATTTATCAAACGGTATTGCTCCAGGTTTTCCAACAGATTTATTGGATGCAGGGAAAGCTATTATTTTAAGTAACAAGCTTGTCAGCGGTCATAGTGGTTCGACAACCTATAATCCGAACGGCGCTACCAGCGATAACACTTTACAGGCAACGGTAGATTATGATGGTAAGGATAAAATATTTGTAGGAGGGAATGGAGCTTTAACTAAGTTCGCCTGGGGCAGTTTAGGCACTGTTAGTGTATCTGGAGCGTCGGTTCCAACAGCTGCTAAATGGGGCACTGCTTTTACGGTACCTATTGGAATTAATACAGCTAATAAAGGCAGTTCAGTAGACATCGCCAGTTTGTCTGTGATGGCTAAGGAAGCAAATACAATCATACAGATTGACCGTGATGCCAATGGTTCAGTAGATATTACAGATACCTTAAATGAGGGTGAAACTTATTACGTTGACAGTCGTCAGGGTGGTACTACCATCAATGTTAATCAGGGAGCTACCATTAACTCTAATAAAGCAGTCATGGTGTATTTATTGACTGGAAGGTACAATACAGTGCCTTATCAGGGAAGAACATATTCCTTGAATCCAAATAATCAATTATCAAGTTGTTATTATATGCCGGCTGTACCAAATCTGGCGGTTAGGAATTTCTTATATAACCCGACAGGATCGGCTATTTCAGTAACAAGGACAACCGCGGGTGGAGCGACAAGTACTATTAGTGTAGCGGCTAATTCGAGCAATTTTGATGATGTTAATTCATCAGGACTAGGGTATCGATATTGCAGTACGGTTCCGTTTATTATGATTGCCTTGTGCGATTATAACAATGGAAATTCAGATTGGGGTTTTACGCCAGTTCCAACCGCTAACCTAACCAATAAAGTATTAATGAGTTTTGGGGATGGTGCTGATCCGACAAATTCAGCTATAGGGACCGTCAATTATACAGTGGCACATGTGATGGTTGACAGCACAACTTATTTGTATGTTGATGTCAACGGTGACGGTAGTCCGGAGAATGTATCATTCAATTCAGATGTAGATGCTACAGATAATACTGTTACAATCGGTGGAGTAAACTACAATGAAACTACAAGTGGAAATGGTATTTTAATGAATCCGTATCAAACGATAACTATTGGATCTACTACAGGTTCCTTAAACGGAGCATTGTTTTATACAAAGACTGCAGCTAATAATGGCGGGAATTTGGGGAAGAATTTGGTGGTTGTTTGGGGTCAGAATGGCGGACCAATTACGACACCAAACATTGATGCTGGTTATACGGTTCCAAATATAAATCCATTTATGGGAGGCACCAGTATAATAAAGACGACAGATAGTTTGTGTTTGGGCAGTAATCTTGATAGCATCACAGTGAAGTATTCGGGTGTTTCGCCGTATAGAGTTTTTTGGTTTAACGAATCGACAAACACATATAGTACGAGTACCACTACAAAAGATTCTTTCGTAATTTATAATTTAGAGCCAGGTACTTATCTGGTAAAAGTTAAAGATGCAAATTGTAATGTGTTTCAGCAAAGAACAACGATTTATGCAGCGACAACAGGATGTAGTTTTACTGTAACAGGAAGATTATTTAACGACAGTAATGGTTTAACGAACAGCGTAATTGATGGCAGAGGATTTGGAAATCCATCCTCCAGTGCAATGTATGTTTATCTTGTCAATAGTCTCGGTTTGGTTGTGGACAGCTCATTAGTGAATCCAAGTAATGGAACTTATTCTCTGACAGGAGTGAGATATTCTAACTACACCTTACGTTTAGCGACAGTAGCTGCAGGTATTGGTGCATCTGCGCCATCAGCAAGTTTACCATCGGGTTGGGTAAATACCGGTGAACAATTCGGGACAGGTAATTTTGCCGGATCGGGAGTTGAATCCGGCAGTCCGAATGGCAATATCGCTTTGCGAATTTTGACCAGTAATATCAGCAACGTGAATCTGGGAATTGAGAGAGTTCCAGTCTCTGGTAATCAATCTTACAGCATTAATTCTCCGTCTTTTTCGTTGACAGATACCATGCGTTTAAATAGGACCAGTACAAGTCCGGGTGCCTTATTGGGCTCAGATGGAGAGGATGGTACATTTGGCGCGGGTAGTAAAGTTAGAATTTATGCACCAACAACGAATGAGTTGTATTATGATGCCAATAATGACGGAGTTCTGGCACCAGGAGAGCGCATCACTGACAGTTTAGAAATTACTTCATATAATCCATCATTATTAATTGCGCGTTATAGTCAGATCGGGACCACCAGCATGAGTTTTCAGTTTTCGTATGTTGACAGGGCCAACAGGATAGGAACAAAAGCCACTTATGGTATTAGCTGGTTAATTCCATTGCCTACTGATGAATTAAGTTTGACAATAAATTGTAGTGGAAAAGTCAACCAACTTGACTGGTACGTAGCAACTGAAAAGGAGGCCAAGGCATTCAAAGTAAATTGGTCTGCGGATGGTAAACAATGGTATACTATACATACAGAGACTGCAGAGAGTACTAAGAAAAACTACGCTTTTACAGACAAGGCCATACATTCAGGATTGTCATTTTACAAGATATCAATGCAAACAAATGATTTGATAGAATATACTACACCGATAGTAAAATCTACTTGTCAGATTTCAGATATAGTTAAATACGAGTTATATCCGATACCATCACAATCGATAGTATATCTGAGGGGATATGATGGGACAGAGTTATTTAAAGTATTTAATTCCCAGGGACAGGAAGTATATCCAAGACAGGTATTTGTCAAGGGTATTACGGAATTGCATTTTGAAGGATTGAGTGATGGGATTTATTCGGTTGTGTTTAGTGAACAAGGAACATACAGAGTTCTTATTCATCAATAATATTTCGTGTTAATGTGTTAATGTTGAGCCTAGCTTAATTTACCTTAGAAGCCCCGCAAGGGGCTTTTTTTTGAGGAGAAAAAGTTGGTTTCTGACCTAAGCGTTTGACGTTTTTTGGAAGAAGTGTAGAGTTAACGGGGGGAAAGCCGTTTGGGAAAAAACACAACCTTCCAGGTTGTCAACCTGGAAGGTTGTAAAAAAGAACCAACGAAAAATCCCGTTCCGGAAAATTTCCAAAACGGGATTTAAATAATTATTAAATATTTAACCGACTTATTTCAGGAATAATAAATCACGGTACTTAGGGAGTTTCCAGGCATCGTTATCTATTAGTTCTTCCAGTTTGTCTGCACTCTCTCTGATCTTGTCGAAGTATGGTTTTACTTTATCGCAGTAAGCTTTCGCTTTCTTATCTGCATGATCAAGGTTGTTTGCCTTTTTGCGCTCTTCTACCATCTTGTTGTTATTGTCCCAGATAGCATTAATCTCCTGAGAGATTTCTCTGGCCAATTCGTAAAGGTGTTTGTTTTGAGCTTTGGTCTGACCAATTCTGCTTAATCCTTCGATGGTATCAATCAGTTTTTTCTGATATTCTACAGCAGATGGAACGATATAGTTTTTCACTAATTCGCCAAGAATTCTACCTTCGATTTGAATTTTCAACAGGTAGTTTTCAAATTTGATTTCAGTTCTGGCTTCCAGTTCTTTTTTGGTAAAGATGCTATTGTTAACAAACAAATCTTTAGTCATTTTACTGTTGTAAGCATCTAAAGCGTATGGTGTAGTTTTGATGTTGCTCAGACCTCTCTTAGCTGCCTCTTTTACCCATTCTTCGCTGTAACCATTGCCTTCGAAAATGATTTTCTTGGTAGCTTTTACATAACCGATTAATACTTGTTCGATGGCTTGAAGTTTGTTTACTTTTTTCTTAATTAAAGCATCAACATCTTTTTTGAATTTAGCCAGTTGCTCTGCAACGATGGTATTCAATACGATGATTGCATTTGCACAATGGTCGCTCGAACCAACGGCTCTGAATTCAAATTTATTGCCTGTGAAAGCGAACGGTGAAGTTCTGTTTCTGTCGGTGTTATCAAGGAGAATTTCAGGAATTCTGTAAACGCTGATTTTCTTTTCGCTGGCTTTGCTGCTTTTACTTTTCGCTGGTTTAGATTGTTCGAACTGATTCAGAACATCACTTAAGGTACTTCCGATAAACACAGACATGATTGCAGGAGGAGCTTCATTAGCGCCTAATCTATGATCGTTAGCAGCAGTTGCAATACTTGCTCTCATCAGATCAGCATGGTCGTGAACCGCTTTGATGGTGTTAATGAAGAAAGTTAAGAACTGTAGGTTGTCGATAGGACTATGACCAGGAGATAACAAGTTAATACCTGTATCAGTGATGATAGACCAGTTATTGTGTTTACCTGAACCGTTTACGCCTTTGAAAGGTTTTTCGTGCCATAGCACTTTTAATTTATGTCTTGTAGCAACAGACTGCATCACATCCATCAGCAGTGAGTTGTGGTCGATGGCGATATCAGCTTCTTCAAACATTGGAGCACATTCGTACTGACCAGGAGCAACCTCGTTGTGTCTGGTCTTAAGTGGAATGCCAAGTTTCAAAGCTTCTTTTTCGAAGTCGGTCATGTAGTTGTATACACGCTCAGGAATGCTACCGAAGTAATGGTCTTCAAGTTGCTGACCTTTAGCAGGCATATTTCCAACCAATGTTCTGCCAGCAAACACTAAGTCAGGGCGCTGGTGGTATAACTCTTCATCAACTAAGAAATACTCCTGTTCGATACCCAGAGACACTTTAGCATTGCTAACATTACTGTCGAAGTATTTGCAAACTTCTACGGTGTTTTTTACCAGGAAGTTGGTAGATTTAATAAGTGGTGCTTTGTAGTCGAGGGCTTCACCAGTGTATGCAACGAAGATGGTAGGAATGCAGAGTGTTTTACCGCTTGCTTTCTCCATAATAAAAGCTGGAGAAGATGGATCCCATGCACTGTAACCTCTTGCTTCAAAAGTATTTCTGATACCACCGTTAGGGAAACTTGAAGCATCAGGTTCTTGTTGAACAAGCGCCTTGCCGTTAAATACTTCAATACCGCTATCGATACCAGTTGGATCGAAGAAAGCATCGTGCTTTTCTGCTGTTGAACCACGCAATGGCTGGAACCAGTGGGTGTAGTGTGTAGCACCTTTTTCGATGGCCCAGTTTTTCATACCTTCAGCAATTTGATCCGCCATTTTGCGGTCCATAGGCTTGCCGGTATTTCTGGATTCGTTAACAGCCTTGATGGCTTCTTTACTAACATACTCGGCCATTGCTTTTGGTCCGAATACACTTTTACCGAAGTACTCTGATATTTGTTTCATTTGAATTTTGGATGATGGTTGTTCCTGAGATTTAGATTTTGAAGCTCTCATCTTTTGATGATTTATTTTCGGTTGCAAAAGTACGGACATAATCTCATTTGACAATTCAATCTGATAAAAGTCATCCACAAAATAGTATAAAATACTAAAACATGATGAAAAAAATTGTAAATTTCGACACGAAATGATTAATAGTCAAATTCCATATAACAAGTTGCCTTTGATTGAAAAGCGTCTTTCAGAATCTAATATTGATGATTTTCAGTTGATGAATGAGGCTGTCAGAGCATTGGATTTTCTCAATGGTTTTTTAAGTGGATACGATGACGAACTACTGCCCGAATACAGCAGTAATCTAATGTTTACTGAGCTGAGAAATTCACTTGAACTGGAGGGATTTCCTGTCTCACTTCAAAGAATATTTGAAGCTGAAAATTCCGAAAATGCTCTGCAGGATGAGTTGTTGTCGGGTATAATTGAGTATCATTCAAAAATAGTACAAATCCGACAACTACATTTGGAAGCTATCAAGCCTTCAGGTTTCAAGCAACTCATTAAGAATGCAGAACAGTTTAGAGAACGCCGCGAGCATACCATTAAAAGTTATTTTACCAACCTTACCCTTTACACTGCGCCCGTTCAATCATCGGTTTTGCAAGTGTTGAGACAGGATTTGGAAAACTTTATCTCAGACAAGAATTTTTTATCATCCATAATAGCCGGTTCTATCGCCCACTATCAGATGAGAGCCATGGCTCCGTTTAATCATTTTAACGGTGTTTGTGCCAGAAGCTTGCATCTTCAATGTTTAAGGGTCTATGGACTGGATACAATCAGTTTACCTTTGTCATCAGAAATTCTTAAGGAAAAGGAAACTTATCAAACCCTAATGAGGGATATCATTCAGACGGGAAGCTTGCAAACCTGGCACCGGTTTATGACAGATATGATTGTTGCTTCGGCTAAGAAACTACCCAAACAACTGAAAGCATTGAGTAAGCTTAAGAAGCAATTGGTCGAGCAAATTGACAAATACACCGATTACAATATGCCTTCCTCTTTGGCCATTCTGGTTATGCGACAGCCATATGTAAAAGCCATAGACCTGGTCGCTGAATTGCCCTGCCACAGACAGACAGCAGCCACTTATCTAAAACATCTGGTAAAAATGGGGATTTTAGTTGAAAAGAGTTCGGGTAGAGAAAAGTTGTATTTAAACAAAGAACTTATGGATATCTTATCCAATTAAACGCCAAAAAAGTATTTACTTTGCCAAAGTATGAAAGCAATGAAACGCATGTTGAGACTTATTCTGCCATTCAAAGGACTGGCAATGCTCAATATGTTCTTCAATTTGATTCAGATTCTGGCAGGATTATTCTCTCTGGCCCTGGTAATGCCATTGTTGGATTTTATGTTCAACAATAATCAGGACGCCTTCAAACAGAAATCTGTTGGTAGCGCTGGTGATTTTAACTCACTTTACAACAATTTCATACAATGGATGACCGAGTTTGTCAATAACGACAAACAAGCAGCATTGTTCTGGATCTGTGTCAGTTTGTTAGTAGCAACTATCATCAAAAACATCGCACGGTATCTTGCCCTCTACTACCTGGTTATTTTACGTAACCGCATTATCAGAGATATCAGAAGAGATTTGTACAACAAAATTCTTGATTTGCCGCTTTCCTATTTCAGCGATGAGCGTAAAGGAGATATTATTTCTCGCATGAGTAATGATGTTAAAGAGGTAGAATGGAGTTTGATGGCCTCCCTTGAAGCTATTTTTAAAGAACCAGTTACCATCATTTTTTATATCGGATCATTAATTTACATGAGTCCGAAATTAACACTTTACATCATTGTCTTATTGCCATTGGCAGCAGGATCTATCGCATTGTTGGGTCGCTCGCTGCGCAGGAAATCAAAGCGCAATCAGGAGCAACAAAGTGCTGTATTATCCTTCCTGGAAGAATCTTTAGGGGGCATGAGAATCATCAAGGCATTTGCAGTAGAAAAGGTTTTTCGCAAAAAATTCACTGATTTAAATACTAATTCAACCACGGCCAATATCAAGGTAAATCATCGTGGAGACATGGCTTCTCCCATTTCAGAAACACTTGGCATTATGGTGGCTTGTGTATTGTTGTGGTTTGGTGGTAATATGGTATTTGGAGGCGAGTTAATAGGCTCAGCTTTCCTGGCGTACTTTGCTATTTTTAGTCAGGTTATTCCTCCATTCAAACAAGTTTCTCAAGCATTTCCAATGGTTCAGAGAGGTGCAGCCGGGATGGATCGTTACGAAGAAATTCTCAATTCAGATATCAAGATTTATGAAGTAGAACAACCTCTTAGCATCACTTCATTAAATGAAGGCATTGTCTATAAAGATGTCTGTTTTACCTATAATGGA
>JACCDQ011804461.1_pt1 | contig 19815 bp, 20 predicted proteins | sample 7446031 | NCBI WGS metagenome assembly JACCDQ01 (sample SAMN15323442, study PRJNA562643) | freshwater metagenome | isolation source: river surface water | place: USA:Blue River Watershed | collected 2017-08-17
AATGATTCTTAACTGATAAAACAGGCATTTTCCCTACATTCTTATGACTGCAGGATGTGATAGCAACAAGAAATACAGCAATGATTGATAATCTGGATAATATTTGTAACATGCGAATTCACAAAGGTAATACATGAGCAAAAAACTATTTAAAAAATATCTTAGTATTTACTACATTTGCCCTTCATAAAAAAAAATGGTATCTTATTTGTAATAAGATTGTCATATTTACGTTAGTACACCACAATGAGAATTTTATTTTTCTTAGTTTTCACAACCATCTTTATCAGCGCCAAGGCTCAGCCTGAAAGCGACCCATTTGGTTCAAGCTACAATTACGATTCTGCTGCCTATGTAGACTCATCCAGCATGATTGAAACTGTCACAACATCAGCGAATCCTGATGATATGCCTACAACTTATAAAAAGTACGAAAGATTTAAGGCTCCTATGGATACTGTGACAGAACTGGTAACTTATATGGGCATTGTTCCTTTTAAACCACTTCCAAACGATGTCTATGATGGTGGAACTATTGATTCTCTTTATATGAGAGCCAAACTCTATCTGATGCAGAAGTATATTAAAGACTACAGGGCATCCAAAAACCCAAAAGACAATATATTCCCAAAAGATATACTTGTCGAAGACATGAAGCCAGATGGTGAAAACGGTAGAATAGTTATTAAACCTACTGTGCCGCTCTATATCAGCTCAAATAATTTCACAAAATCTGAATGGGGTACTCTGACCTTCAAAATTGAAATTCGTGTCAAAGAAGACAAATACAGATATAAATTCACCAACTTTGTACACAACACCGTTGAGAAAGGTTCTGAAAAGCCTACAAAAACCTATATCGAGTACTACGCTAACAACACCCGTGGCTTTAAAAGCACTGACCAGGTACTGATAGCCATAGACAAAATGGTTAAAGACATTGTTAAAGACTTAGCTAAAGTGATGAAAGATCCTATCGTTATCGATCAGGACAATTTCTAAACTGTATAAAACATTTGAAAAGCTCTGTGAAAACAGGGCTTTTTTATTGCTTAAAAACTTTAAACTTACTTAATTTCTTCGTAGTCGATATATTCGCCTTCGTTTTTATCCTTAGACTTGTTTGAATCAACTTTGGGCTCTGGTCTGGACATGTCTCTGTCCATATCGCGCATTTTTTCGTGAAACTTCTCCTGTGTCTTATTGACAGCAAACATCATGCGTATCAATTGCCAGATGGCGTACACAACAAAAATATTGAAGATTAACTTTAACACTGATTTAGAATTATTACAGCAAAATTAATTTATTTCAGGCATTGGGCAATGGTTTGAAACTTATTATTTGTTTCCTCAAACTCATCTTCCGGCACAGATAAATGATTGATTCCGGCACCGGCTGATAACAAATAAACGCCTCTAAAAACACTGGCACAGCGCAGATTTACAAAGAATTTAAAAGAAGAATTTTTACACACTGATCCAAGATAGCCGGCATAAAATGCCCTGTCGAAACCTTCATTATATTTGATGAATTTTTCTGAAGCCTCATATGGCATTCCACAAACCGCTGATGTTGGATGTAAAACCTGCAACAAGTTCAAATCATTTTCAATTCCTTTTGAATCAATTCTGATTTCACTTCTCAAATGCTCTACTTTGCCTGCCAATCGCTCTTGAACTGGCATGACCTGGCAGGTGTAATCAATTTTTCTTATACCTTCTGTTATGTAATCTACTATCTGTTGATGCTCTTGATATTCTTTCTCGGTATAAACGCCATGTGTTCTGGTACCTCCAAGTGCCTCAGTTTTTAATTGACCTTTTTCGTAACTTAATAAGGTTTCCGGACTTGCTCCGATCATGGCCTCGCCATCTATGCAAAATGCATAAACAAAGGCATCCGGATATCTTTCAACCAAATTTTCAAATGCATCACCAAACTTTGTTTCCGAATATATGAGCTTCTGTCTGGCCAAAACCACTTTATCAAAAGCACCTTCACTAATCTGTTCTATGGCTTTTGAAACAATACTTTTATAATTATCATAGTTAATATCTCTTTCAGTCCACTCAGGCAATGTCCACGAATCTATAATTTCTTTTGCTTCTAAAAGATGGATAGCTTTTGAAACACCTTTTAACTGAACAGAAATTTTAAGCCTATCAAATGGATGGATGATAAATGTCTCTTCTCCTTCCTGAACAAAGAATGTCTGAATCTGGTGACTACCAGGCAATCTGTAAACTATAGGTGACTGTGACATTATCGCTGTTTAACCGCCATTGTCAGTCTGCTGATATGGGCAAGCTTTCCGTCTTCGGTTTCAATTCTAATTTCCCAGACTTGTGTTGTATTGCCTATATGAATAGGTTTTGCAGTTGCAAATACCCAGTTACCTTCCATCACTGGACGAAGGTGATTACCGTTAAGATCTAAGCCCAATGCAACATATTTACTGCGATCAAAAACAAGATTAGCAGCCATACTACCAACGCATTCTGACATTGCTAAACTTGCGCCTCCATTTAACATTCTTAGCGGCTGAACAGTTCTACCATTCACGGGCATGCGTGCTTTTAAATAGTCGTCTCCAAGCTCTATAAATTCTATGCCGAGATACTCAACCATTGTATCCTTATTGTAGGCATTCAGCCAATCCATCTGTATATTTGCAGTATCGTAAAATATGGAGCCCATTTCTGAAATTAAAAATACAAAGATACAAAAAACCATCCATTTGATTAGACATGGTCAAACCGACTTCAACCTAAAAAACATCATTCAGGGCAGTGGTATTGACAGTGATTTAAATGCGACTGGCATCGATCAGGCCAAACGATTTTACGAACATTATAAAGACTTTCCTTACCAGCATGTTTACGCCTCACAATTAAAAAGAGCACAACAAAGTGTCATGCAGTTTATCAATGATGGAATTCCGCACACTGCCCTCAGCGAACTCAATGAAATTAACTGGGGAATAATGGAAGGTGCACAGAGCAATCCAGAAAATGCCAGACTCTATCATGAAACTGTACAAAAATGGAGCAGTGGCATCCTGAATGAAACGGTACAAGGCGGAGAAACACCAAAAGACATGTTTGAAAGACAAAGCAGAGGTCTTCAGATTCTAATGAGCAAAGCTCAGGAAGAAAAAGTACTTATATGCATGCATGGCAGAGCTATTCGTAGTTTCCTTTGCCTCTTAACCAATACGCCTCTTAAAGATATGGAGCAATGGCATCACAGCAATTTATGTTTGTATGAGCTTGAATTTAACGGGATTTTTTTTGATGTTATAAAGGCTAATGATATCAGCCATTTCGAAAGCGATTTCAGTTAATACAATCTCGAAATCTCATTCACTCGGTTTGCATCTAACTTTAGAAATGTAAACAACAACATACTGAAACTAATCAGTGAAGATCCGCCATAACTCATAAAAGGAAGAGGTATACCAATAACTGGCAATACACCGATGGCCATTCCAATATTAACAAAGAAATGGAAAAACAATATGGCGCCTGTGCTGTAACCAAAAACGCGACTGAAAATATTCTTTTGCCTCTCTGCTAAGAAGAAAATGCGACCTATAAATACCAGGTAAACCAGTAGAAACAAAGAAGACCCCACAAAACCATGTTCCTCCCCTACAGTGCAAAAAATAAAATCTGTATGTTGCTCTGGCACAAGCTTAGCTTTAGTTTGAGTCCCGTTATTAAAACCATTTCCTAACCACCTACCAGCGCCAATGCTTATTTTAGATTGTCTGACATTATAACTGTAATCGCGTTTAGTATCTTTTTTCTCGTCCTTCTTACGCTCAAATTTAAAGATACTGAATCCTTGAGATTTCTTAAGATAATACTCATCGACATCCTGATTGAGTGTCACAAGAATCCTTTGCTGCTGATGGGGTTTCAGCACTTTAGAAAACACAAAATCCAGACTAAGTACATAGACCGCCGAAGACACAAAAATCAATAAGGTTACAAACACCAGTTGTCGCTGTTTTCTAATGAAATAGATAAATCCTGCTATTAAAACAAGCAAGGTTAAAAGGATATAAATTGATGGGAATAATATGGTAAGTACAAAAATAAAAACCAGATATAAGCCAAGAACCAACCACCAACCTGAAAGACCTTCCCTGAATAGCACAAGTATAAAACATGCAAACACAAGTGCTGAACCGGTATCGTTCTGCAACAGGGTTAACAGCATCGGCAACAAAATGATACCAAAACAAATTAATTGATTTCTTCTGCCCTCAAATTTAACGTCAAATGTACCAAGGAATTTAGCGAGAGCCAAAGCGGTGGCATACTTCGCAAACTCTGATGGTTGCAACTTAAATGCACCTATTTTAAACCAAGCTTGTGCCCCTTTATTAAACGAGCCTGTAGCCAATAAAACCAGCAGCATTCCTATAATCACAACATAAATTCCATAAGCAGAAAAGTTAAAGAACTTAAAATCGGTAAGCAAAATCATGAAAACAATTACAGCGCTTATACCAATCCATATTACTTGCTTACCGTACTCTTTAGAAAAATCAAGTGCCAGCGGCTCATCTACTCCACTATTGGCAGAATAAATATTAACTGCACCAAACAATACAATAAGGATATACAATATCACACTCAGCCAATCGATATGTATCTTCTCTTCCAAATCTATTTAACTATAAAATTTGCTCGTTTTAATGAATCTGATGCGCTCACTTTCTTTCCAGTCAAATTGGCATTCAGCATTCGCTTTTGCATATCAGGCTTGGAAGATGGCAACTTTCTATCTGTTGAGAGATAACGTTCAATCAAGAGGTTGGAAATCGGCGCTGCATAATCAGCACCAAATCCTCCATTTTCTACGATCACACAAATAGCAATTTTAGGATTCTCACGTGGCGCAAAAGCAATAAAGATGGAGTGATCTTCACCATGTGGATTCTGTGCAGTTCCAGTCTTACCACAAATATCTACTCCTTCTATCCCTGTGCGTCCTGCTGTACCACCTGGAATACATACCTTTGCCATACCAGCAATCACTGAGTCGAAATACATGCTGTTGACCATCGTATAGTGCTTGGTTTTAAATTCACCAGGGATAAAATGTTTATCGCCAATTGAACGAACCACATGTGGGGTATAATAATAACCCCTGTTTGCAAGAATTGCCGCTACGTTGGCCATCTGAAGAGGGGTTAACCCAATCTCGCCCTGTCCAATCGACATTGACACCACATTAGATGAACGCCAGTTCTTTCCAAACACTCTTTCGAAATAGGCGGGTTTCTTAAGTATACCAGGAGATTCTTCAGGCAAATCTATCCCAGTTTTTATTCCAATACCGAAACTATTAAGATATTTGCTCCATTGAACATAGGCATCCTGAACACTGTTGTATTTTGGATTGTCTAATATACTTCTGTAAACGTAACAATAATAAGCATTACAACTCTTTGCGATACTATTTTCCAAATCTAAAGGTGAACCGTGTGCGTGACAGCCTACTGTAATCGACCCCATGTGATATCCACCATGACAGGGGTATCTTGTAGCCGGGGTTAATACGCCTTCCTGCAAACCTATTAATGCCTGAACTGTTTTAAAGGTGGAACCCGGAGGATACGGAGCTTTAAGCGCTCTGTTAAACAAGGGTTTACTTGGGTCTAGTAAAAGTGCACTAAAGTTCTTATTTCGTTGCTGACCTACTAAAAGATTAGGATCGTAATTCGGACTGTTAACGATACATAGAATTTCGCCGGTTGAAGGCTCAATAGCCACAATAGAGCCAATTTTATTAGCCAATAATTGTTCACCATATATTTGCAAATCCAAATCTATAGATGAAATAATATTTTCTCCGGCTGAAGGAAGACTATCAAATTTACCTCCTGCAAAACTACCTTGTTGTTTACTGAATTTATCGACCAATACTACCTTCTTTCCTTTTATCCCTCTAAGATATTTTTCATACGATTTTTCTAGTCCCGTAATACCCTTTATATCTCCAGGTTTATAATACCAATCATTCTCGAGTTCTTTCTCGCTTACCTCACCCATATAACCTAACAAATGGGCCGCACCATCAATATTGTACCGGCGATCTATTTTCGTTTCTATATAGAATGCCGGAAACTGATATAGCACCTCCTGTAATCTGGTATAAACATGAAAAGGCAAGTTTTTATATATAACAGACGCTTCTCTGGGGTTATACTTTGCGGCTTTCTTAAGGCGCTTATTAAACTCAGTTGTATCAATTAACAACTCTTTGCAAAGTGCTACTTTGTCAAAATCTTTGGCTTTTTGTGGCACAACCATTAAGTCGTAGCTAGCGTCGTTATAAACCATCAAACGACCAAAGCGATCAACAATAGTTCCTCTGGCAGGGTATATTGTAATATCATTAGAACCATAGGCCTGAGCTTTGTAGTAATTTGAGGTATCTACAATCTGCAAAAAGAAAAGTCGAGTTATAAAAATAACCCCTACCAGTATCAATACTCCCAGGAAAACATATAACCTGCTGCTCTTTTCCATGGATTAATTTCTTGCAGGTTTATAAATAAGATTTTCAAAAATCAACACCAAAAGAAACGCTAGAACAGTACTACTGATAAAGGCTGGAAGCATACGAGTAAAGAAATTATTTCCATGCGTTTCTATAAGCAAATAAAGAAAATGGTATAATCCGATAAAGGTCAGAAAATAGGTCCACTTCCATGCACTTCCCTTTTTAGATGTCCATATCTGGTTATCTTCATCTCTTGCGGCAATTACCGTCTCTACTTCTCTGGTGGCATAATATCTTGTAAAGCCTATGAAGGTAGCAACAGCAGCGTGAATCCCCCAACAATTAAAGAAAACATCAAAGATAAAACCGGCCAGAAACGAAATAATAATCAACCATTCGTGTGACATTGAAGCAGGCAGCAACAAAAGAAACATTACTATCAGCTGTGGCTGGAATAGAAAGGAGTAAAAACTTCCAATAAATAAATTGTTCAGAATAAATAGCTGCACCAACAGGACGAATAGATATAGTCCCAGATATTTTAATACTGATACGATCATTTTACTTTTTTCTCCTTCTCTTCAACTTGTTTTTCCAAATTATCAATTTCGTCTTTGAACATATCTATCACCACATATACAGTTTGAATTTTACCAAAGTTAACAGCTGATTTAACCTTTACTCTGTAATACGTTTCTTTCGAATTTTTCTCCAACTTTTCAATAACCCCAATTGGAATATCCTCTGGGTAGTTTTTAGAATAGGGACTTGTGACAATATGATATCCTACTTTTAATGCTTCGTATTTATTAATCTCCCGCAAATCCAGATAGTTGGGATCTTTACCATCCCAAACGATTGTTCCTTTAGTATAGTTAAGTTCTTTGATTTTAGGCACCAACTTAAACCCACTGATATTCAGTACAGATGATGCTATAGCATAGTTTTCAGATACTTCTGTAATCGTTCCAACAATACCATCCGGACAGAATACACCCATCCCTTTTTGAAGTCCAGAACTCGAACCCCTATTAATAGTAATATAGTTGTTTTGTTTGTTAGTTGAATTGGTAATAACCTGAGCCGGGTAATAACGATAACGCTGTTTATAAACAGTATCATTAACTTCGAAAACTGCTTTAGATTCGAGAACGTAATTGGTTTTCATCCGACGACGTAATTCAAGATTCTCGTTAAAGAGTGCCTGATTCTTGTTATAAAGAGCAAAGTAATCAAATAGTGAACTGTTCATCTCATTCAGTTTAGTACTCAAACTGCGAGTGTTACTGTAATAAAAAGAAGCCTGGTAAGAGTTAAAACGAAAGATGGCAATAATGCATAACAATTCAAGCACAAGAAACAACAGCACATGTAATTTGCTCCTTAAATACTTGAATATGGAATTCATCTATCAGGAATTCATTAAAAACTTGAATTTACCAATGTTTTTCAGAGCGATACCAGTTCCTCTAACAACGGCTCTAAGAGGATCTTCGGCAATATGAACTGGCAGTTTGGTTTTAGCCGCCAATCTCTTATCAAGTCCGCGTAACAAAGCACCTCCACCTGTTAGATAGATACCGGTCTGATAAATATCTGCAGCAAGCTCAGGCGGCGTATTTTCAAGCGCTTTCAGAATAGCTTCCTCAAGTTTAACAATTGATTTGTCCAGCGCCAATGCAATCTCAGAATAAGAAACAAAAACTTGTTTTGGAATACCAGTCATCAAATCTCGACCGTATACAGCGTAATCCTCAGGTGGTGTATCCAACTCGGTCAATGCAGAGCCTACATTAATTTTTATTTTTTCGGCAGTTCTCTCACCACAAAGTAAGTTATGTTGACGTTTCATGTACTCGGAAATGTCCATATTGAATTCATCACCAGCTACACGAATCGACTGGTCGCATACAATACCGCCCAAAGCAATAACTGCGATTTCGCTGGTACCACCCCCAATGTCGATGACCATATTACCCATCGGCTCAGTGACATCGATTCCTATACCAACTGCAGCCGCCATTGGCTCGTGTATCATGTACACTTCCTTACCTCCTGCTCTGTCTGCACTGTCTTTAACAGCACGTTTCTCAACCTCAGTAATACCAGATGGGATGCAAATAACCATTCTCAGTTGAGGGGAAAATGTTTTACCAGACTTGTTGATCTTCTTGATCATTCCTCTGATCATGTGTTCTGCAGCCTGGAAGTCAGCAATTACACCATCTTTCAAAGGACGAATTGTCTTGATATTGTCATTTTCTTTACCATACATCTGCATGGCTTCGTGTCCGATTGCTATGACTTTACCCGTACTGCGCTCAATCGCAATTATAGATGGTTCATCAACGACAACCTGATCTTTGTGAATTATTAGCGTGTTTGCAGTGCCAAGATCTATTGCCAGTTCTTGTGTGAAAAAATTAAACCATCCCATTTCTTAAATAAAGTGTTATTTGCCCACGCAAAATAAACATAATTTCATCAATATTTAAGATTTTATTGTAAAAAAATAATTTACCTTCCACAGTAATTTTTTAATAATTGGCATTAAATTTGATGATAATTGGCAAAATGGAAACTCCAATAGAAAATAAAATTGAGAAAAGGAAACCTGGCAGACCATCTACCAACGATTCCAGACGTAAAGAAATCCTAGAAAAATCAACTGAGTGTTTTATCAAATTTGGATTCAACAAAACTACACTAGATGAAATCGGTGATGCCATCGGTTTTAACAAAGCTGCACTCTATTACTACTTCAAGAACAAAGAAGAACTATTCATTCAGGTTGTTAACAATCAGTTGACGCTGGGACTAAACAAATTGCAGGCAGATTTGTCTGAAATGTCAGATACAGAAGCAAAAATTCTGAAGTATTTGTGGAACAGAACCCAAGTGTATGCTAACCTAATTAAACTCACTAGTTTATCAAGTGAAAATATCCTTGACTTAAACAACACATTCGAAGAAATTTACGCTCCATACAAGAAATCTGAAATCAAATATATCAGCAGCATCCTTGTAAAAATTACTGAAAACAAAACTATTCATGAAGTTGATGAATTCTCAGAAAACTTACTCGACCTGGTTAACTCTATGGGTCTGTCTGCTCTTCTGGTCAAAAACATTAGCAATCAGGTTCAACACCTTGAAAACCACAACATGAAAAAAGAAGTTATCGTAAAAATGCTTCTTAAAGCTTTCAATTGTAAATAATTCAATCGCTCAACACATGGTATATCCATGGTAAAAGCCGAAATTGCACTATTAAGATGCGAAAACTGCTTCTACCATGGATATTTTTTTTGTCCTGCCATTCCGACACTGTCAGACAGGTTGAGACATCTGACATTATTGCCATCCTTCCTCTTAATCACCCAACTGTTGCCTCAGTAGACAATTTAAAAAACAGCATTGAAAACTTTTATGGTTGTCGTGTGATAGTGCTTCCTACCCTGAAAATACCAGCATCTGCCTATAACAAAAATCGAAAACGATACAGAGCTGATTCATTACTTATCTTCCTCGAATCGATTAAACCCGATTCTGTAAATTACATTCTTGGTCTCACTGATGCTGACATTTCAGCTACTGTCACAAAACATAAAGACTGGGGTGTCTTTGGCTATGGACAATGCCCTGGAGTATCAAATATTATTTCAACTTTCAGACTTAAAAACAAAGCTGATAAAAACACCATTGATACAAGATTAAAAAATGTGGCTATCCACGAAATCGGTCACAATTACGGTCTGCCACATTGTAAAGATACCACCTGCATCATGAAAGATGCTCATGGTAAACTTTCCAGTATTGAAGGAAAAACGCGTAATTTGTGCAGCAAATGTCAAAAATTAATTCATTATCAGACGCCATTAAAATCAGTTTACTGACTGCTTTCCATGGGCGATGGTCGTGGATCATCCTTTTTTCTATAGGCTTCTTTGTCAATTGCATCTTTGCTTTAAATCCTCTTAACAACAATGGCTCTGACAATACTTCTGGTATGCTCAGATTTTATTGCAATCTTATTCTGGCACTCGCTTTCTGTTATGCAGTTTTCTTAAAAAGCAAGCGAATCAAACAGTTTAAAATCTCAGAAAAATACTGGTTATTAATCATCCCTTTGGCTCTGATACTAAGATTACTCATGGCTAAACTCGGAGGGAACTATGACCTCGAGTCGTTTGAATTAACTGCTGACATTATTCTTAACGGAGACAGTGTTTATGCCTCGACAAGCAGGTACAATTACGGACCAATTTGGGCTTACTGGCTGGGAACTTTAAAATTTTTGGCCTCAATTGGCGGCGGCTACAATAAGACTTTATTTCACTCTTATATTGTTGTCACGTTGTTTATAGCTGAATTAGCGTTATTGAAAAGCGTTAAGAAACAAGGCTATTCAGACATTGCTTGTTTAATACTTCTTTTTAATCCTATTAGTATCATTTTAATTGGCCACCATTCTCAATTTGATATTATCGCCCTTGCTCTTGGCTACATAGCTTATCAAAAGTTAATCAAACAACAGATGCTGGCCGGACTTATTATTCTTGGTTTGTCTTTTAGCATTAAACATCTTCTGGTTTTCCTGCCATTGCTTATGCTTTTCAATCAGGAGATTAAACTTAAAAACCGCCTGTTAATTCTTGTTATACCAGCATTAATCTTTGGCTTGTCGTTTTTACCTTTCGCCTCAGACCTTGTTGAAATAAAGAAAAATGTACTGTCCTATCAGCTCAATCACGGCCAAACTTTGTTTTACAAGCTATTCGAAATTGTGATACCTCATGCCTTTAGCGAGTTCGAATCACTTCAATTAATCCCTCTGATGAATGGGTATAAACCTCTCTGGATTGCAAGCTTTCTCGCAATTGGTTATGCAATTAATAAATATAAAACAGGATATACTTTTGAAATATACATTACTTACCTTGTAGCAAGTTCTCTGGCCATCAGTGAACAATATTTTTTGATTCCAATATTATCAATAGTGTTGTTTAGAAAACAATTTGTCAGCTGGCTTTATCTATTACTGGGAACATACTACATTATGTTTGTGTCTGCTCACAACACTTCAAAATACTTCAACCTCGAAAGTCTGGGCATTTACTTACCAGCCGAATGGTACAGCATTGGATTTGCTCAGATACAGCTGTGTCTGCTGATTCTTGTAATTAGTACAGTACTAAAAAAAAACTTTAAAGAATCGACTGTATCACTTCCATGATACGTTCCGTGCTTTTTCCGTCCCATAAAGGTGGCACTGCACCTTTTTTAAAGGTACCATTTTGAATCTTATCAATCTGCTCTTCTAAATCCTGTAAGGTGTATGGCACAAGTACATTACTTCCTATATCAATGGTACTCGGACGCTCTGTATTGTTTCTAAGTGTCAGGCATGGCACGCTTCTGAAAGTAGTCTCTTCTTGAATGCCACCACTATCAGTAACTACAAAACTACATTCTGCAGTTAATTTTTGGAAGGCAAAATAGTCCATAGGTTCGCTAAAAATCAAGCCTTCTAAATGCTCAATCTCCTCCCATAATCCGAATTGCTTCAATTTGGCAACTGTGCGTGGATGAATTGGAAAAACAAGCTTATAATTTTTAACTATACTTTTTATCATTTGTATCAGTATCACCAATCCCTCTTGTCTATCAACGTTGCTCGGGCGGTGCATGGTCATTAAAACAAACTTCCCTTTTTCAAGTTGCATGTCTTTCATGATAGAACTTTGCTGGACTTGTTCTTCGAAAGCCACTAAACTATCAATCATGGTATTTCCGACAAAGAATACAGCATTTTCTGGCTTTCCTTCTTCTTTCAAATGATTGATACCGCTTTGCTCTGTCACAAAATAATAATTGGCAATCTCATCGGTCAGCAATCGATTAATCTCTTCAGGCATTTCTCTGTCAAAGCTTCTTAATCCACTTTCAAGATGCGCCACTTTGATACCCATTTTATTACCTGTCAACGCAGCTGCAAACGTACTGTTTACATCGCCAACCACTACTAATAAATCAGGCTGATACTCTAGACACACTTTTTCTAATCCTAACATCACATTGGCCATCTGGCTATTGGGTGTACCTTGCCCGATGTTTAGCATAAAGTCGGGACGAAGATCAAACTGATCAAAGAAAATCTGACTCATCTTCTGGTCAAAGTGCTGACCGGTATGAACAAATTTTACTTCAAGGTCAGGAAAACTCTGAGCAACCTGCCTAAATCTGGTAACTTTAATAAAGTTGGGACGGGTACCAACGACGATGAGGATCTTTTTCAAGGTATATATGAGATTAATTCGGGCAAAATTAAGACAATTCGCGTTTAAATTTATATTTCTCAAGAATAGAGCGTATTTTTGCAGGATACAGAATTAACAACCATTCCACAAAAAATGTTAAATATCGTTTTATTCGGACCTCCGGGTGCAGGTAAAGGCACTCAGTCACAGAAACTGGTTGATGCTTTCAATCTTGTGCACTTATCTACCGGAGATATCTTCCGTTTCAATATTAAAAACAATACTGAACTCGGTCAGTTAGCACAGTCTTATATGGATAAAGGCAATTTGGTACCAGATGAAGTTACCATCAATATGCTGGAAGCTGAAGTGGCAACATACCCAGATGCTAAAGGTTTTATTTTTGATGGCTTTCCAAGAACAACTAACCAGGCCATTGCTTTAGACAAATACCTCGAATCGAAAGGCAGTTCTATTTCTCTGATGTTAGCACTTCAGGTTGATGAAGAAGAACTCATTCAACGTTTGTTATTAAGAGGAAAAGACAGTGGAAGAGCCGATGATACTGATGAATCTATTATACGAAATAGAATTAAGGTATACAACGAACAAACTGCTGTTGCTGCAGATTACTATAATCAGCAAGGTAAATTTCACAGCATTCACGGGGTTGGTAATATCGATGAAATCTTCGACAGACTTTCTTCAGTTATCGTAGAAAAAGGCCGTTAAACCCTTTAAGTTTAACACAACAATAAATACATGCAGGATTCCAATTTTATAGATTACGTCAAAATCTTCTTCCGAAGCGGTAAGGGTGGCCGTGGCAGTGCTCACTTTCACCGAGCTAAGGGTTTGCCAAATGGCGGACCAGATGGCGGCGACGGAGGTAAGGGTGGCGATATTCGTCTAAGAGGAAATGCTCAGCTTTGGACCCTCCTGCACTTAAAATACCGCAAACATATCCACGCTCAGGATGGAGAGGGTGGCGGCTCAGCGCTTTGCACCGGAGCCTCAGGCAAAAATGATTTTATAGAAGTTCCTCTCGGCACCATTGCTCGTGATGCTGAAACTGGTGAGGTATTACTTGAAATCACCAAAGATGGCGAAGAAAAAGTACTATTAAAAGGTGGAAGAGGCGGTCTCGGTAACTCACATTTCAAAACATCGACCAAACAAGCTCCAACATACTCTCAACCTGGTGAACCAGGGATTGAAAAATGGATTGTACTTGAATTGAAAGTATTGGCAGATGTTGGTTTAGTTGGTTTCCCAAATGCAGGAAAATCCACTCTGTTATCTGTTGTTTCAGCAGCAAAACCAGAAATAGCCAACTATCCATTTACCACCCTGGTTCCAAACCTTGGAATGGTACAATACCGCGATTATCGCTCATTTGTAATGGCAGATATTCCTGGAATTATTGAAGATGCTCACCTTGGCAAGGGGCTTGGTCACCGTTTCTTAAAACACATTGAAAGAAATGCTGTACTCCTCTTTATGATTCCAGCAGATAGTCCGGATATCAAAAAAGAATACAAAATCCTTCAAAACGAGCTTAAACAGTTCAATCCAGAACTACTTGAGAAAGAGAGAGTGGTTGCCATCACAAAATGTGACATGATGGACGATGAATTAATGACTCTGATGAAAAAAGACCTTAAGTCAATTAACCCTCTGTTTATCTCTGCTGTTACAGGCTTAAACATCCAGAAATTAAAAGATAAACTCTGGGAAAAAATCAAACATACCGAAGAAGAATGGGAATAAAAAAAAGCAGCTTAGTAATTTAAGCTGCTTTTTTTAAAAGTCTTATATTTTACTCTTTTACAAATTGTTTTGCTGATGTGTTAACACCATCTTTAATAACGATAGTATAAACACCAGAACTCAGATCTGCAGTTGAGATGGTCATACCATTAACATATTCACTTGCACTGATAGTTTGGCCAAAACTGTTTAAAATAGAGTAGTAACCATTGGCAATTACAGAATTATTTACAGAAATCATGTTTGCACATGGATTTGGATATACTGAAGTTAATTCATTGGCTACAGCATTGATGGAAGTTGGTTTCCATGCCTGGCAGAAAATCACCACATCATGATAATCCATTGGATTGCTTTCTCTAAAGAATCTCACAACCATTGTACCAGTTCCTCTTACATTCTTAGGATAGAAGTGGAAAGATAATGAACCTGAGTCCATTCCTGATATCTGAAATGAGCCTGTATCAACTTCAACACCTCTACAACTAATAATATCGCAAACAGCTGATGTCCAGTCTGAACTTTGAAGTGTATTTGTAGTCCTAACCCACTTAATGGTTTCCTGAGACATCGAAGTATGTTTAATCTTGGAATGAGCCTCTAAATCTACAAAGCTGGTGAATGAAGTTCCTGCAAACCCCATGGCATAAAGCGTGTCATGTTCGATTTCGAACTGTGCCTGAGAATTTAATGCAAAGGCAAGTGTACAGATAAGTAATAATCTTTTTAACATAATGCAAAAATAACGAAAAAAAATCTGAGAATTTATATAATAATTTTAAAGCTGATATCCAGCGACTTAACAGAATGTGTCAACATTCCTAAAGAAATAAAATCTACACCTGCCGCTGCATAGTCCACAATATTATCAAGTGTGATACCTCCTGATGCTTCAGTTTCACAGCGTCCATTTATTAGTTTTACTGCTTCTGCAGTAAGTTGTGGACTAAAATTATCGAGCATAATGCGCTGAATTGGTAAATTATTCAAGGCTTCTTCAACCTCACTTAAGTTTCTGGTCTCTACTTCTATGCCCAAATCCAGTCCTTTTTCTGAAAGATAAATCTTTGCTTTTGATATGGCATTTGAAATACCGCCGGAAACATCTACATGGTTATCTTTCAGCATAATCATATCATACAAACCAAATCTGTGATTAGCTCCTCCCCCAACCGATACAGCCCATTTCTCAAGTACCCTTAAATTCGGTGTAGTTTTCCGGGTATCCAGCACTTTGGTTGGATAAGCCTGTATTTTATCCTGGGCTTTTCTGGTAATTGTGGCAATACCACTCAAACGCTGCATAATATTGAGTAGCAATCGTTCACTCTTTAACAAGCCATGTGCCTTCCCTTTGACGGTAAAACCAATATCACCATATGCAACTTCATCACCATCATTCTTGAACACCTCTATTTCAACATCAGGATCATTTAATTTTAAAATTGTATAAGCAATATTTAAACCTGCTGCAATTCCTTCATCCTTAAAAATCAAACGTGCAACAGAGACTTTAGTGTCACTAATACAAGACAGAGAAGAGTGGTCACCATGACCAATATCCTCCTTCAATGCGGCGTTTATTATATCCAAAACTCTTGGATCTTTGCTGATATCTACTAAATGATTAGACATAAAAAAAGTACTGCAAATTAACGCAGTACTTTTTATTTACACTAAATTATATTCTAAAATCAGGAGATTTTGAACTCGTTGATATAAAAGGTCCCAGATTTATAAGTTCCGGAAATTGAAATTCTATAGGTTCCGTTCTTAGTTTGAAGGCTAATAACAATCATACTATTGGTAGTCCCGCTGGTTTCATGTGTCACAGTGGCTCTTACTGGCTGATGGTTCTTAAAGAAATTATCAAGTACAATCTTTGCCTGTTCTTTGGTATTAACACCAGAAGAAGCTGGAGTAACCAATTCGATGCTGGTATTAAACATCTGTGATAATTCTGTCGTATTGGCGGCCTGAATGGCATTGGCAATTCTCTCGCTTTCACTCGCATGAGCACTAAAACTAACCAATGCAACTAATGCTATTAAAAAACTTTTTATCATTTGAATATAAATTTGCACAAATCGTGCCAAAAGGTTTAAACCTCGGCACTTTGATTTGGATTCGGCAACTTTACAAAAATAATTTGAATTTTTAAAGAACCATCAGTCCTTGCTATTATTAGGCTTTAGCGTTTAGTCGCTTGATTCTTTTCTTCAAATCTTCTATCTGATCTCTGTACCTCGCAGCTTCAATAAATTCCATTTCTTTAGCTGCTTTCATCATGCTCTTCTCTGTTTCTTTTATTGCTTTTTCAAGTTCAGGTATTGTCATATAATCAAATACCGGATCTGCAGCAGCTGATAATTCTGCTCCTTCATTGTTGTAAACGGCATCGATATCTCCCTTCTTGGCATCAGCGACACTGGTCTGATTCATAATCTGTTCTTTAGATTTCAGAACCGTTGTCGGTGTGATATTGTGCAAGGTATTATAAGCTATTTGCTTTTCTCTTCTGCGCTCTGTCTCGTCAATGGTCTTGCGCATGCTGTCTGTGATTCTGTCTGCATACATAATGACTTTACCATTGGCATTTCTGGCGGCACGACCAATAGTTTGAACCAAACTGGTTACGCTTCTTAAGAAACCTTCTTTATCTGCATCCAGTATTGCCACAAAACTTACCTCTGGCAAATCCAATCCTTCCCTTAATAAATTTATCCCAATTAGTACATCTATTTTCCCTAATCTCAAATCTCTTAATATTTCAACTCGATCAAGGGTCTTAACCTCACTATGGATATATTGGCACTTAATACCGAGTCTGCCCATATATTTAGCTAACTCTTCGCTCATACGCTTGGTTAAAGTAGTTACAAGAACTCTATCACCAGCTTTAACTCGTTCGTCTACTTCATCAAGCAAATCGTCCACCTGATTGGTACATGGGCGAACCTCTATCACGGGATCTAAAAGACCAGTTGGGCGAATTAACTGTTCAACAACAACGCCTTCTGACTCTGCAATCTCAAACGAAGATGGTGTCGCACTCACATATATGACCTGATTGACCAAACTATGAAACTCTTCCCATTTTAATGGTCGGTTATCCATCGCTGCAGGCAATCTGAATCCATAATCCACTAAATTTATTTTACGCGCTCTGTCACCTCCATACATAGCTTTTATCTGAGGCATACTGACATGACTTTCGTCTACAACCAATAAAAAATCATCAGGAAAATAATCCAGTAAACAGAATGGTCGCTCTCCTGCATTTCGTCTGTCCATATACCTACTGTAGTTCTCAATCCCACTGCAATACCCAAGTTCGCGCATCATCTCAAGATCAAAATTTACACGTTCTTCAAGGCGCTTTGCCTCCAAGTGCTTACCTTGTTCTTTGAAAAACTCTATCTGCAACACCAAATCATCCTGAATATCCCTGATGGCCTGATTCAAACGCTCTTTCGGTGAGACATAAATATTGGCTGGATAAATGGCAATATCCGTTAAGTCATTTAAAATTTCTCCCGAAGAAGGTTCAAAAGCCTGTATCTCTTCAATTTCATTACCAAAGAAAGATATCCGATAGGCAAAATCATTATATGCTAAATAAACATCAACAACATCTCCCTTAACTCTGAAATTACCTCGTTTAAAATCATCCGTTGTTCTGCTGTACAAACTATCAACCAAACGATGTAACAATGCATTCCTTGACAATATATCACCCTTACTTAAACGGATAATACTATCTTCATAATCCTTCGGATTACCAGCACCATAAATACAACTTACTGAAGCTACGATTATAACATCTCTTCTGCCACTCAGTAATGTAGAAATCGTTTTAAGTCGCATTTTTTCGATCTCTTCATTGATGGCCAAATCTTTCTCAATGTATGTTCCAGTTGTTGGAATAAACGCCTCAGGTTGATAATAGTCGTAATAACTCACAAAATACTCAACCGCACTGTCAGGAAAAAACTGTTTAAACTCGCCGTATAGCTGAGCAACCAGGGTTTTATTATGACTTAAAACAAGAACAGGTCTTTGTACTTTTTCAATCACATTGGCAATGGTGAATGTTTTACCACTACCAGTAACTCCAAGTAGTGTCTGTGCGCGAACCTCCTGCTCCAGTCCTGCCACCAGTTGCTTTATCGCTTCTGGCTGATCTCCTGTGGGTACGAATGGTGCGTTAAGTTGAAAAGCTGACACGATGAATGAAAAATAAAATTAAAATTAAGCTTGTTCCAAACGGAATCGTTCTCTTCTGAACTCGCTGTAACCAAGTGGATTTTCTTTGAGATGATTTGTCTCAACTCTCTGATGATACAAGGCTATCGCTTCAAACAGAGCATTGGTAAAACTCAAAGTAGATGCACAGTTTTTACCGGCAATATCGTAGGCTGTTCCGTGGTCGGGACTAGTTCTTACCACCGGCAAACCAGCAGTATAATTAACTCCGTCGTCAAATGCCATCGATTTAAATGGAATTAAACCTTGGTCATGATACATCGCCAGTACCATGTCAAAATTATGATAATTGCGCATTCCAAAGAAACCGTCAGCACTATACGGACCAAAACAGAATACGCCCTGATCATTAGCTTCTTTAACCGCAGGCTCAATAATATCTTTTTCTTCTGCACCCATTTTGCCATTGTCGCCGTTATGAGGATTTAATCCCAATACAGCAATCTTTGGTTTATTAATACCGAAGTCTTTTTTAAGACTCTCACTGGCAATTTTAAGTTTTTCAATTATAGCTGTTTTGGTAATAGATTGTGGCACTTTTGCTAATGCCAGATGCTCAGTTAACAATCCCACTCTGATATCATCATTATACAATACCATCAATGAATTATCAGCCCCTAAAGCTTTAGTGATATAGCCTGTGTGGCCTGTAAACCCTTCAGCATGTTTAATACTAGATTTATCAACCGGAGCTGTAAGTATACCATGTAGTTTACCTGATTTAGCATCCTGCAACATGCGATCGATAGACGCTAAGGCCTCCTTTCCAGCTGCTTCAGATGATTGTCCAATCTGAACCTCAAAAGCTTCGTTACTTGTTACAATAAGATTAAGCTGATGACCCTTTATTTCACTTATGTCTTTTACTTGCACGTATGAGGGTTGTTCCATACCGAGTAGTTTTTTATGGAAAGCAAAAGTTTTAGGATTAGCGTATAACACCGGAATGCAGTAATCATAAATCATTGAATGCTGAAGTGTTTTAATGATTACCTCA
>JACCDQ011803912.1_pt1 | contig 19806 bp, 18 predicted proteins | sample 7446031 | NCBI WGS metagenome assembly JACCDQ01 (sample SAMN15323442, study PRJNA562643) | freshwater metagenome | isolation source: river surface water | place: USA:Blue River Watershed | collected 2017-08-17
TGGGTGCGCTTTATTTCAATAAAGGCGAATTAAAAAAAGCCCAGCAAACTTGGGCCGGAATTACCGAGTCTGAGGGCGGGATTTGGAAGAAGCTTGCGAACGAGAAATTGCAGCAAGCTAATTGGGATGAAAGTTACAAAAAGCACATCAAAAGAATTCCTGCAATGTCGCAAATGGAAGGTCAACAATGAATCATTATGAATTTGGTTCGATCAACACAAAAAGTCCAAAACTGAAATTGATCTTGGAAGAGTTAGCTCAAATTGAAAGTTTGAATCAGAATAACTATTCTTTTGCAATTGTAGGCGAAGTCGGAACGGGTAAAACGATGATGGCTCAGCATATTCAAAAGATCATTTTTAAAGGGGCCCAGATTCCTTTTATAAAAGGTGTAGAAAAAGCTTCTGAACTTCCTGCCGGTTTAAAAATTTTCACCGTATCAAATCAAAATTGGGTACAGCTGCGCAGTGAAATTCATGACGACAATTTAAAAGTTATTGTGATGCCAACATTAAAAGAAAGAAAACAAGACTTAATTGACTTGGCCGACTTCTTTTTAAAAGTTTTAAGTTTAATGAACGGGCGCCCGCAAGTTAAGTTAACCGAAAAGGCCGCAGAAATGCTCTTACATTATAGTTGGCCAGGTCAGTTTTATGAATTTGAAGCCGTTCTTGAAACAGCCTATGAGCAGTCTTTAAAAACTTCTGCACAGTTGTTACTAGAACCTCATCATCTGAATTTGAACAAAATGCCTCAGACGTTTGATGTCGTCGTCGGAATGAAGTTAGAAGAGATTGAAAGAAATTTTATTTTACAAACACTTTACTTTGTTCATCAAAATCGCACAAAAGCCGCAGAAATCTTGGGAATTTCAATACGAACACTAAGAAACAAAATTAACCAATACCGACAGGAAGGTTATTTATGAGCAATTTGTTCGACAAAACAACAGACGCCTTGGCGACCTCTTTGCAGCTTAGACAAATTCGCCACAATGTGACTTCGGCGAATATAGCTAATGCTGAGACTCCAGGATATCACGCAAAAAAAGTTGAATTCGAAGATGCCTTAGCTCGCGCCTTAGATATGGACGGGGCAAGCGCATTATCAACTTCGCATGGCGAACATTTTGCGGTCGGTGGCAAGCAAGAAGTGGCTCCGGGAATTTACGAAAATCCAGACGTAGCCGTGAATAATGACGGCAATACTGTTGATCTTGAAAAAGAAATGTCGGCCTTAACTGAAAACTCGATTTTATATAAGTCGGCATTGCAGCTCATAAATAAAAAAATGGCGGCTTTAAAATATGCCATCAGCGAAACACGATAAGAGGTAGATGATGTCTGATTTTTTATCTGGTTTTAGAATTAGTGGAAGTGGGATGACGGCGCAAAGATCGCGCATGAATTCTATTGCTTCGAATATTGCAAATATTAACACGACTCGAACTCCTGAAGGTGGGCCGTATCGTCGTAAAGACGTCGTTTTCACTGCAATGCCCGATGGAAAAGACTTCGGTGATATTATCAGTGTGAATGACCCCAAGCACGATATGAACCGGGTCCAGGTGACTGATGTCGTTTACGACAAAAAGGCTCCTATAGCGAAGTACGAGCCGTCTCACCCTGACGCGGATGCGGATGGTATGGTTTATTATCCCAATATTAACTTGATGGAAGAGATGACCAATATGATTCAGGCGTCTCGTTCATACGAGGCCAACGTACAGGCCGTACAGGCAACTAAAGATATGGCTTTAAGTGCACTAGAAATTGGTAGATAATATTATGTATATTGGTTTGCGAATTAGATCAAAAAGTCTGCTCCGTAAATCACATTTAAGTAATTGATTTCAGAAGGAGTCTAAGCCATGGATGGTTTAACAATTTCAAACGCGAATCGATTCCTAGAATCGGCTAGTTTAGATAACAAAACAATCAAAGCCGAAAATGCATCTTCAAGTAAAGATGCGGGTCCATCGTTTGCGGATACGCTGAAAGAAGCGGTTAACAACGTGAACCAACTTTCGTTAGATGCAGATCGTAAGGCGCAAGAACTTTCTACTGGAAAAACTGACGACATTGCTGGCGTGATGATGGCAACTGAAAAGGCTGACATCGCATTGCGTGCGATGGTTCAGGTTCGTAATAAAATTATCGATGCTTACCAAGAAATTATGAAAATGCAGGTGTAATAGATGGAAAAAATATTTGGTGGTATCATTGGTCAATTTAAAGAGTTCTATAAATCGCTGGGTCCGACTAAGCGGATGGCGCTTATTGCTTCAGTGTTTATTGGATTCATTACTTTGGGGTCAGTGGTTTTTATGACTTCGGGTAAGGATTACGCCGTTTTGTTGACTAATATTCCAAGCGATCAATTGACGACGATCATCGAAAAATTGAACGCTAAAAATGTTCCGTACCAATTGAAAGAAGACAGTAAAACAATTATGGTTCCGAAAGAATTTTTGCATGCAACGCAAATGCAGTTGATGGCAGAAATTGGTTCTTCTAAAGTAGGAAGCATCGGCCTAGAGCTTTTTGATAAGCAAGACTTCGGTATCAATTCGTTCGCTCAAAAGGTAAATTATCAACGCGCGCTTCAAGGTGAATTGATGAGAGCCATCAACACTTTGAATTCGGTGAAACAGTCTAAAGTTATTTTAGCTTTACCGGCAAAAAAGACTATTATGGAAGAGTCGTCTCCTCCGTCAGCCTCTGTTGTTGTTGAGTTGCATCCCGGAAAAGAACTTTCGGCCGACCAAGTACGCGGAATTCGTTACCTTGTTTCAAATTCAGTAGAAGGTATGGATGTTGAGCACGTCAGTGTTATTGATGAGCACGGTAAAGTATTATCTCGTCAGGGCGATACCACTTCTGGTGTATCAAGTGACATGATGGATCTTAAGCGCAAAGTTGAAAAAGACTTAGAAAGTCGAATAGAATCAATTCTTTCAAAAGTTGTGGGTGCGGGTAAAATCGTTGCGCGTGTTGATGCTACGATCAATCAAAAAATGGTTACTTCAGTTGAAGAAATTGTTGACCCAGAAAAAACAGCGATTCGCTCACAGACAAGCCAAGAAGAATCTTTAGATGGCTCAAGAACAAGCCCAACGGGTGTGCCTGGATCAAGATCAAACCTTCCTGGCGCTGAAGACAATAGCGGTGGCCAAGCCGGATTCAAGCAAGACGTTAAAAAAGAATTGAAAACGGTGAACTACGAAGTTCCTAAGACTGTGAAAAACATTAAAGAGGCAGCTGGTGGAGTTGAAAAAATCAGCGTAGCTGTTTTGATCGATGGTGTGAACTCAACAACGACTGATAAAGATGGAAAATCTGAAACAAAATGGTCGGCTCGCACCCCGGAAGAAATCGCTAAATATGAATCTTTAGTTAAAAGCGCGATTGGTTTTGTCGGAACACGTGGTGATACAGTTAAGATTGAATCTATCCAATTTCAGCCAGAAGATTTCAGTGAAAGCGAAAGAATCTTAACAACACTTGAAAAGAAAAAACTAGTTCAGTCTTTGTTAAAGTGGGGATTGCTAGGCTTTTCATTGATGCTTTTCTTTTTTATGGTGGTACGTCCGTTTATGCAATGGATAACAGATTCGTTCTCAGATTCAGTTGAAGAAATGCTACCGCGTACAATCGAAGAGCTTGAAGAGTTGAATTCAGTTGATAATTCATTGCCTGGAATGAGCGTGATGTTGCCGATTATGCAAGAGTCAGTTGACCCGGAAAAAGCTGAAAGTGAATTGTTAAGAGATCGTATTATGACGTTGATGCAAAAAGATGAAGAAAAAGCGACAAGTGCAGTCAACATGTGGGTTTCTCGAAAGGAATAGTTCATGCGTGTCAGTAAGTATGAGAATGTAAATTACGACGAACTTCGCGGCATTGATAAAGCCGCAATCTTAGTGAACTATCTTGGAAAAGATGCGATTAAAATTATTTTCAACAAAATGGACGATGGCGAAATCCGTAAGATACTTCATTTAATGTCTAAATTTAAAGTTGTTCCGATTCATATCACAAAACGTGTACTTGAAGAGTATTATGAAATGATTAGCGAATCTGAAGATTTTATTTTTTCAGAGCAAATGTCTAGTAAAGAAACTATCGTCGATGCACTTGGTGAAGAACGCGCCCGCGGAATTTTAGGCGGCTTGAATATGAATGCGGGTTCTGGAGTGCGCTCGTTAGAATCGTTAGAAATGGTTGATGCAAAATCGTTATCTAACTTTTTGGTAAATGAACATCCGCAAACGGTAGCTGTCATTCTGGTTCACTTAGAGCCCGAGAAAAAAGGTGAAGTTTTACGTCGTTTACCAGAGGCTTTGCAGGCCGAAGTTGTTTTACGTATGGCCAACCTTGAAAACGTTGACCCTGAATTGATTCAAGAAATCGATAAGGTTTTGAAAAATCAATTGGCTTCTACGGCAACTGTTGAACAAGCATCATTGGGTGGTGTTCAGCCGGTAGCTGAAATGCTGAACGTTATGGATAAAAATACTGAGCAATCAATAATGTCGCGCTTAGAAGAAAAAGATCCATTGTTGGCCGAAGAGATTCGTAAATTGATGTTCGTATTTGAAGACATCGGTAAAATCGATGATCGCGGTATTCAAATGCTTCTTAAAGAATGCCCTAACGATAAACTTCTTCTGGCTCTTAAAACAGCTAATGATGAGATTCGTAATAAAATCTTCAAAAATATCTCGGCTCGTGCGGCTGAAATGTTGCGAGAAGACTTGGCTAATATGGGGCCTTCGCGTCTATCAGACGTTGAATCTGCTCAGCAAGAAATCGTTAACGTTGCACGTCGCTTAGAAAGCGAAGGAAAAATTATAATTGCACGCGGTGGTTCAGAAGATGCGATGGTCTAGTATTGTTAAAAAAGATCAACAGGCAGATGTCCAATCGGATGTTTCAATTTTAGAGTTTTCTCCGAGACAGTTTCAGATTGCGACACCCGGGGCTGCGATAGATTATCTTGAGCAAAAGGCTCAGGGCTCAGACTTTGTCATGAGTGATGTTCTTCGAAAAACAACAGGTGTTGAAGAAATTGAAAAGCAGTCTGAAGAGCAAAAAATTGAACAGAAAGTTTTAGAAAAACTAACAACAGTTCAAGAAGATGCTTATCAGAAAGCCTACAATTTAGGGCTAGAACAAGGTCACTCGAAAGCCTATGAAGAAACAAAGTCATCCATGGAACAGCAAGTACAGGCTTTGATTTCTTTAAGTGCTAGTTTGAATAATATTAAGCAAGAATTGATCTATCAAAACGAAGCCCATCTTATTCGCTTGGTTTATGATATTGCTAGTCGCATTGCTTTCGATCACGTTCAAGAAAATCACGAATCTGTTTTGCAGGTGATCAAAAAAGCGATTGAGCAAGCTCAGGCAGATGAACAAATAAACGTTTTAGTTTCTCCGGAGCAAATAAAGTTGGTTGAATCTTCGAAGCAAGAAAATACTAAAGAAACAGAGTTTCTTAAAAAAGTAAATTTTGAAGCTTCTGACAAAGTTTCAATTGGAAGTTGTATTGTTGAGACCAATTACGGAGTTGTCGATGCCAGCGTCGAACAGCGTGTACAAAAGCTATGGTCTGAATTGAAACAATCGATTCCTAAAGTGAAGTCCCCGGTCGAACCGACGTAAGCAAAGGTTAATATGAGTTTAGATTTTGAAAAGTACTACAGTATTTTAAATAACACTCACTTAACTATCGATAGCGGTAAGGTGACGGAAGTTACCGGATTGATTATCAAGGGTTATATTCCGAGCGTGAGCGTAGGTAGTATCTGCGAAATTCAAACTTCAGTTTCTAAACAACCCATCTTGGCAGAAGTTGTCGGATTTAAAGATCGCCAAGTTTTGATGATGAGCCTTTCTCATATGCGCGGAATATCAATGGGTTCAAAAATTACTTTAGCCAAATCAATTGCAACTGTAAAAGTAAGTGACGAACTTCTGGGTCGTGTTGTCGACGGAATGGGATTGCCGTTAGACGGCCAAGCCGACATGGAAGTTGCAAAAGAAGTTTCTTTATACGGAGAAGTCGTTAATCCGCTTCATCGTGAACCCATTCGAGAAGCTTTAGATGTAGGAGTCCGAGCTATCAATGCAACTTTAACTACCGGACGCGGGCAACGTGTTGCCATTATGGCCGGTTCTGGTGTTGGTAAATCGGTGCTAATGGGGATGATGGCTCATCAAACTGAAGCCGACGTGAATGTGATTGCACTTATCGGCGAGCGGGGGCGTGAGGTTCGTGAATTTATCGAAAACGAATTAGGTCCCGAAGGTATGAAAAAAACTGTTGTGGTTTGTGTAACCAGCGATCAAAGCCCACTGTTGCGTATGCGTGGGGCATTTGTTGCGACGGCCATTGCAGAATATTTTGCAGCTGCGGGCAGAAAAGTTTTGCTTGTTATGGATTCAGTTACGCGTTTTGCAATGGCTATGCGTGAAATTGGTTTAAGTATTGGCGAGCCTCCAACTGCAAAAGGCTACACTCCGTCTGTTTTTTCAACCTTACCAAAATTGCTTGAGCGTGCTGGAAACTTTGAAAATTCAGGATCTATCACTGGGTTCTATACAACGTTAGTTGATGGCGATGATATGAATGATCCAATTGGGGATGCTGTTCGTTCAATTGTTGATGGTCATATTGTCTTAAGTCGTCAAATGGCACAGAAAGGACACTATCCTGCGATTGACGTTCTTCAAAGTGCAAGTCGTGTGATGAAAGCTGTAACAACCTCTGAGCATGCGCGAATGGCGCAAAAGATGCGAGAAATCTTGGCCACTTATCGCGACGCCGAAGATCTAATAAATATCGGAGCCTATAAAGCTGGAGCGAATCCAAAAATTGATAAAGCGATCAAGCTTATTGATCCTATTAATGAATTTTTGAAGCAGCGAACTGATGATAAATCTAATATGGCTCAATGTTTGCGTACGATGTTACAAATCACTTCGGGTGCATAGTTTATGAAGTTCAAATTCGGTTTAGAAAAGGTTCTTCGTCAGCGCGAGCTTCAAGAAAGCTTGGCCCAAAGAGACTTCGCCGAGGCTCAAAATCTTTTAAACGATGAAATTGCAAAATTGCAAAGTATGACTCAGACCAAAGAAGATTCTATACGACAACGTAACGAGCTCGTGCAGAATACCCAGACCTGGGGCGTGTCTGTTCAGCAGATCAATCAATTTCTTACGGGGCAAGACGTTCGCATTAAGCAACAAAACCAACGTCTATCTGAATTCGAAAAAGTAGTCGAGGCCAAACGCGAAATTTTGCGAAAAGCTAGCGTAGAGGTTAAGATAATAGAGAAGCTCAAAGAAAAAAAGCTGGAAGAGTTCAAGCGAGAGTTTGATCGAAAAGAACAGAATGAAATTGATGAGCTAACGGCATTGCGATTTTCAAGGAATGAAAGTCCGCTAAAAGGAAGTCATGAAGACGGGATATGATCAGTTTTTTCAGAAAGCAAAACAAGCATCGAACTTGAAAACTCAAGTTGATCTTAAAAAAATGCAGTCGAAAAAACAGCCACCTCAAGCGAAAGCTAAAAAGAAATCTAAGTTTCCAATTATGCAATTTTTTTTATTTGCCCTTGTGGCTTTTGGTGCCCTAACTATTTTTGAGCACAGCGAAGATATTGAAAAGCAGCTTCGTCGCATTGATATCGGATTATCCGTAGCATCTGCAGAAGAAAAAGCTCACGAACCTCAGAAAGATGAACATTCTGAAAAGAAAGATGAAAAATCAGCAGAAGGCAAAGTAGATGCGAAAGCCGAAATTAAGCCGGATGAGGCAGATTATCTTTTTAAACTTTCTGAACGTAAAAAGCAGCTTGATGTGCGTGAAGAAGAATTGAACCGCTACGCGGCTGAAATTGCGAAACAAAAAGAAGATATCGAAGCTAAACTTAAAAAACTTGAAGAGACCAGAACTAAGATTTCTACCGCTTTAGAAGATAAAATTAAAACTGACGACGCGAAAGTAGATACGTTGGTGCAAATGTACTCAAATATGAAAGCTCAACAAGCAGCAAAAGTTTTTGAGACTTTAGATGAAGATTTAGTAATTGAAATTTTAAGTCGTATGAAAAAGAAAAGTGCGGCGGATATTTTAAATTTAGTAAAGCCTGAAAAGGCGCAAGTTTTAGCAGAACGTTATGCGGGATACCGAGTTCCGGCAAGCAAGTAAGGCGAAACTTTAACAGTTAACAAGGAGGACGGTGTTTAATAAAATGTTCGGTGTCAGCCCCCCGCCAATGGGTCAGGCTTTGGATGCAAAGGTCGATCTGAAAAAAGACCTTCAAGATGCTTCTCCGAAAGAATATAAAAATGATTTCGAGAAGGCTCTTAAAGAGAAGCTAGCAACGAAAGAAAAGTCGAAAGACAAATCAGAAGATGCAAGTCCTCCGAAAGAGATGAAGGTAAAAAAAGACGATAAAGAGCCCAAAGTCACTCTAGGAAAGGGAAAAGAGCGGGACAGTGATGAAAAAGATTCGCCTGGGGGAACCAAAAAGAAGGTGAATACAAAAGTTGATGATCAGATGATTTCAATGCTCATGGCCTCAAACGAGAGTGAAGTTGAAATACCAGAGTCGAAGAATGACCTGGCCGAGATCAAAGAGAATCAACCCACAGTCCAAACGAAGAATACTGCTATTTCAGCTGGTGCCAGTGCATTTGCGCTGCAGCCGCAAGCTGAGGTTGCTGGTATTGCCGCGAAAGATTCTACTGCTGCTTCTGTATTCACTGAGCTCGACGCTTTAAATGAAGCCGTTGTGCCTGCTGAAGCAAAGATGCAAGCTCATGCGTTGCCGCCAGAGTTGATGCAAAAGCTGCAAGCTTTACCGCAACAGATGTCAACTGCCGAAACCCAAGTGGCTCTACCGGCCGAACAGGCGGCGGTAGTCGGTGCTTCGGTATCAGCGATGTCTTCCACGGAAAAATTAGCTGCAGAAATCCAGCAGATTCGTAATTCTTATGATCCTACTTTGGTTACGCCGAAGAAATCAGACGATAACGAAGAATTTTACATTCAGCCAATGATTGTGCCTGAGCAACCAATCATAGATGCGACTGCGACGACTTTAGAAAAATCTTCGCTTCAAGTCATGAGCGAGATTTTACCTAAGGCACAAGTGGCAACTTCTGAAGATCCATTAGCGCAAGCTCAAGTAGCATCATCGATTGCGGCTCAACCTGCTGTAGCAGATCCAGTGCTGGCTTCTGCGTTGAAATTTGGTGGTACGACTTCAGCTGCGCCGGCGTTTGATCTTGAAAAAGATTTGCAAGACGAAGTTGGTTTTGAACCTGAAGCTGATTCAACTACGAAGGCTACGCCGAAAACAGATGAAAAACCTGTTTCGTTGAAGACGCAGCAGTTTGAAAAATCTGTCTATGATCAGTTACAGAAAATAGATCAGCGTCCTGCGATGTCTGCGATGCAGTCACATGCTGATAAGCATGCTTCGCAAGATACGGGCAAGTCTGAATTAAAATCAGAAGATCCCACTGGTAAAAGTCTGAAGATGGATGCGTTCAATCCGATTGAAATGCACCACGTCGGTCAGACGCAATCTGAGTTTAAAGCTCGGTTAACGTCGACGGCTTTTCCGGGTACTGAGCAGCACCGAGCGCAAATGCATGAAAAAAATCACGATGAAAATATTCAAAAAGTGATGAATCAAGCGCAGTACCTGGTGAAGCAAGGTGGCGGAGAAATGAAAGTCAGCATGAGCCCAGATGGTCTTTCTGAAGTTCAGCTGAAAGTGATGCTTCAAGACGGAAAAGTAAATATTGAAATGCGAACGCATGACAAGACCGTGAAAAAATTGATGGAAGATAGCTTAACTGAACTGAAGTCGGGTCTAGCTGCACACAATTTATCGGTCGAGCATGTTAAGATTAACACTGTGACCGCAACAAATACTGACAACTCGGCTCAGTTTCAGTCAAACTGGAATCAGAGCGGTAGTGAACAGCAACAGCGTGAATACTGGAATCAGTTTCAAGATAACTTGAATCAAAAACAGAATTTCGCTCGACGTTCGAACTACGGTGGTGAATCGAAAGGTTCAACAAACCGGTCTGATAGTTCTTCTATAGGTGCGATGGGTGCAGCTGGCCCGACTGAGCGTACGACGGCAGCTCCAAGAACTTATGGTGGAACAAAGGGTTCACAAATTAATTGGGTGGCGTAAAAGCCGCCCTCGTAAAAGGAGTTTCTCATGACGATGGCTACGAAAATGAACACGAAGACCTGGGCTGATGCACCAACGACTGGCCCAAGTAATGCTGTACGTCCTGAGCAATCTTTGACCGATCAAGAAAAGAAAATGATGGGTGGGCAGGATCTTGAGACGCTTTTAAACAAAGCGTCTGATCCGAACTACGTGGATCAATCAAAAAAAGTCAGAGGTGCTGGAACTGCCGCTTTAGATAAAGATGCATTTTTCAAACTGATGCTGGCGCAATTGAAAAATCAAGATCCGACGAACCCTTTAAAGAATCATGAAATGGCTGCGCAGTTGGCGCAATTTTCAACTTTAGAGCAAATGTCGAATATGAATCAAACACTGACAAAAATGGAAAACAAAAACAGTGATCCACAAAATTTTCAGGCGTTGAACTTGATTGGTAAAACTGTGCAAGGAGATTCTTCACGTATTACGCGCATGCAATTTGATAAAGAGCATGAATTTAATTTCAATGCTCCGCAAGACTTGTCTGAGGCTTCTATCAAGGTTTTGAATGCTAAAGGCGAAGTGATGAAAGAATTCAAATTGAATAACGTCAATCAAGGAGCAAATAAAGTTTCTTGGAATGGATTGAACGAGAGCGGAGAAAAACAACCTAAGGGAGATTATGTTTTTCAAATTGAAGCGAAAAATAAACAAGGACAAAAAGTTGCGGTGAAAACAGAATTCGAGGGAACGATCTCGGGACTTAGTTTTTCAGCTGAAGGCCCCGTCTTACAGATAGGCCAGCAAAGCATAAAAATGCGCGACGTTCGTCAAATTACAGACTCAAGTGTTAAGAACAACGACCAGAAAGTAAATGATCTTACTAGCATGGACTTGAAAAAGCCAAGTGAAGCAAAGCACAATCTAATTAACAAGGATGCTAACACTTCGGCGAATGCACAAGCGAAGCCTAACGGCGCAAGCGATGTAATGACGGATGTGGCGATGTCTCGAGAGACAATGAACGACTTAATGAAAGCCGGCTCTGATCTCGGAAACTCGCAACAGAAAGTTGAGACGAAGTAATGGATAAGATGAAGATGGCCAATCCGGCTTTAACAAACGGATTGAACCGAATCGAGAATCTGATTCCAACGAAACCGCAAGACATTAAAAAGTCTGACGGTGAAGGTGGAGTTTCTTTTAAGGAAACGTTAACAGAAGCGCTGAAGACGCCAAATGTTGCTGAGGCTAGAAATCTCACGACACAGAAAGCGACAGAAGCCTCTCAGTTGAAGTTTTCGAATCACGCGATCGAACGTATGCAATCACGCGGAATCAGTTACTCTCCGCAAGATTTAACGAGGTTGGGTGAGGCGGTACAGAAGGCCGCAGCGAAAGGTTCGAAAGATACATTAGTGTTAATGGATCAATCGGCACTGATCGTGAGTGTGAAAAACAATACCGTTGTGACGGTGATGGACAAGAATGCATTAAAAGAAAATGTATTCACGAACATCGACAGCACGATTGTAATGTAGATTTAGTTAGAAAATAAAAGTTTTTAGGTTCTCGAATAGAACCGAAGAATTATAAACAGGGCTGGTCCTCGTAGAGGGGGCCCTTCAAATTTACAGAATGAATCACGAATGATTCGTTCTTACGACATGGAGGTTATCATGGGAGTTCTTTCGTCATTATGGACTGGTGTTACTGGTCTACAAGCTCAAGGTGAAGGTTTAAGTGTTGTTGCCGATAATATCGCCAATGCTAATACGACCGGTTTCAAAGCTTCTCGTGCAGAATTTCAAGACATTATGTCGCGTAACTTAAAAGGTATCGATGGCGGTAATCAGCTTGGCCGTGGTGTTAAAGTTGGTGCGATCAATCCAGTATTGTTACAAGGTAATATTGACCACACTGAGCGTGGTACTGACTTAGCGATCAGCGGTGATGGTTATTTCCAAGTTAAAGGCCAAGACGGCGTGGCTTACACTCGTGATGGTTCTTTCAAGTTCGATCGTAACGGAAACTTAGCGACTAGCTCTGGTTACGTGGTTCAAGGTTATCAAGCTAATGAAAAAGGTAAAATTGAAACGAAAATGGGTAATATTAAGTTCCCGAAAGCTCTTCAAAATGCAGAAGGTACAAAAGAAGTTAAGTTAGATCTTAACTTAGATTCTCGTATTGTTGCTGGAGCGAAAACTTTCGACGCGAAAGATCCATTCCAAACTTCAGATTACGCAACTGCCGTTGAGATGTTTGATTCTCAAGGTAATAAGCACGTGTTGAATATCTTTTTCAACAAAGGTGAAGACCGCACATGGTCATATAAAGGTATGGTCGATGGCAAAGAAGTAGAAGGTGCACCTGCAGGACAAGAATTAGCGCAAGTGTGTGAAGGTAAGCTTTCTTTCACTGAAGACGGTAAATTGAATTCGCAAGAACTTTCAAATATGGCTTTCAACTTCAAAGGTGGAGCTCGTCCAGATCAACAAATCAAAATTAATTTTGGTAAAGATATTGCTTCGGGTGGTAACGGAGACGGAACGAAACAATTTGGTAAAGAGTCTGACATGATCACTTGGCACCAAGATGGTTACGCAGCTGGCATGGTTACAGGTCTTGCTTTCAATGACGAAGGTGTTTTATCTGCTACATACACGAACGGTAATACGATTGATCTTGGTCAAATCGTCTTGTCTAAATTTGAAAACGCGGAATCGCTTTTCAAAATGGGTGGAAACTTGTTTAAACAATCTCGTGATTCTGGTGAGCCATCGATTGGTGCTCCAAGACTATCTGGTCGCGGTTCGATCATGTCGAAATCACTTGAGCGTTCGACAGTTGATTTAGCTAGTGAATTCGTAACGATGATCGCCAATCAGCGTGCTTTCCAAGCCAATTCAAAAACGATCACAACTTCAGACGAATTGTTAAACGAAGTGATTCAATTGAAGCGTTAATATTAGCTAGTTCATTTTAATTAGTTGAATTCCTACTTAATCAAAGAATTTTCAGTTAGCTCCATGAATTGAAAATTCTTTGATTTTTTTTAGCCTTTTTCAGGCTAAGGCCTAAAATAAGTTCTTGTCTCATTTGAAGGCGTTTTAAGTGAAAAATTGAATGCCTTAATTCGATACGTTCAGATAAAAACAACTCAAATGAGTAGGTTAGCTGATTCTGACGATAGCAGAAGTGAAGCTGATTTCAAGTTTCAATTGAGGTCCAGCAAATACACAAGTTGCGTGGTTGAAAGGGCTATCTTTGCACCTGGTTCGTATTTCGTAAAGCATGATAACTCAGAGCCAGTTAGTCTAGTTTCTAGACTCGACTTTTAGTGAGATTGTTAAGAGGTCTTTAAATCAATTATGGAGATCTCTTCAAGACCAAGTTAGTTCGTCAATTCAAGCTTTCAGGATTCAATATCTGCATTAAAAACGCCGATAGTGGGTTATGGATGATTTTGAACTGATATTAAAAAATGAATTTTTGGATGAAGCAGCCCAATCACTTTCAGACACAGAACAATGTTTCTTGATGTTAGAAAATGATCCGAACAATGTAGACAATTTGAATAAAATTTTCAGATTGGCTCATAATCTTAAAGGAAGCTCAAAAGCGGTAGGCTTTTTAGACATGAGCGCTTTCACACACGAGTTTGAAAGCTTTATTTTAAAACTAAAAAATGGCGAATTGGCATTCAATACCGACATTATTAATTTGATGCTGGCTTCAAACGACCACCTTATTCGCATGGTTGCCGATCTCAAGCAGGATCACGGTGCAAAGCTTGATTCGACCGAGCTTTTAGAACGTATGCTTTACTTAAAAAGTAATCCACAAGAAGAGGCTCCTGCGGAAGAACCAGTCCAAGAAGAAACAGAATATCATGAGCCTGTTGCAGTTAGCGAACCTGTCGTAGAAGAGGTTCAATCCGAAGCCGCACCTGAAGTCTTGGGTGAAGCCCCAGTCGAAATCGAACCCAATTTAGAGCTTTTAGCAGAACTACTGGGTAACTTTGGAGGAGAGTTAAATATTCCTGTTGGAGAAATTGCTCCAGAAGCTGAAATTGCTGCTCCGGTAAATCCGCAAAATTCGGGGTCTTCATCGGCGCCAACTTTAGCGACTACTGCCGCCGTTGCGGCACCGACAGCTAAAGTACAAGCTTCAAATGTCGTTCCTCTTAAGCCTGCACCTCCGAAAGAAGATGCTTCTGGTGGTGGAGGCGGTGGCGGAAACAAAACTCCTGCAGCCGCTGGCGCAGCCGAAGAAAGTATTCGAATTTCTGTTACCAAATTAGAATCATTGCTTAACTTTGTCGGTGAGATGGTCATTTTACAGAGTGTATTAAAAGAGCAAACTTTAACGACCGAGTCCGCAATTGTTAGAAAAACGACTCAGCAAATCGGAAAAGTTGTAAAAGAAATTCAAGATATTTCGATGAGTCTTCGCATGGTACCTATCAAGCCAACATTTCAAAAAATGCAACGTATCGTTCGCGATACCGCAGTTGCTGTTCATAAGGACGTTGGAATTAAGTTGGTGGGTGAAGACACTGAATTAGATAAAACAGTACTTGAAAAAATCAATGATCCACTGGTGCATTTAATTAGAAATTCGGTTGATCATGGTATCGAGCCTGCAGACGTTCGAATCGCAGAAGGTAAGTCGCCGAAAGGCACGGTCATGTTATCTGCGGCTCAAAAATCTGGAAAATTGGTCATCGAAGTAAGTGATGATGGTGGTGGTTTAAATCCAGAAAAGTTGAAGAAAAAAGCGATTGAAAAAGGTATTCTAAAACCGGGTGTTGAGCTTACAGAAAAAGAAGCTTTCAACCTGATATTTGCACCGGGATTTTCGACAAAAGAACAAGTTTCAGATGTTTCTGGCCGTGGTGTTGGAATGGATGTTGTAAAGACCAACATTCAAGAGTTATCCGGCGAGATCCAAATATTTTCTCAGTTGAAAAAAGGCACGACTTTTCAAATCACACTTCCACTTTCTTTGGCTATCATTGATGGAATGGTGATCAGTTTTGCTTCAGATAAATTTGTTGTTCCTTTGAATCAGGTTTACGAAACTTTAAGACCAAAAGCGGATCAAGTTCAATACAATCAGTCTTTGGGGTATACATTGATGCTCAGAGGTGAAAATTTGCCTTTGTATCGATTAGGAGATTTTTTCAATTATCAAAGCAAGCAAGTCACAACAGACATGATTGCCTTAGTGATTCGATCAAATACGAAGCCTTACGCAATTTTGGTAGATGATATTCTAGGTCAGTATCAAGTTGTCGTTAAAAAACTAAGTGCTGAATTGCAAAATATGAAGGGAATCAGTGGATCAACTATTTTGGGTGATGGTAAACCTTCGTTTATCATTGAACCGAATGATTTAATTAAGCGGCCGAAATCAGCTCCGGCCATTCCTAAACTCCAAGTAAGCGCATAAGTCGAGGGAAACGTATGAGTGACCAAAATGAGTCGCGTGAATTAGTTCTATCAGTCGTAGAAGAAGTTTCAAAAATTGTGTCACAAATGGCGGGAATCCAATTGGGCCCTCGTCAAGTTGTTATGGTTGAAAATCGATTGAAAGCCCGCATGGTAAAGATGGGTATCAAAGATTTTAATGCCTATTTAAAACATCTTAAGTCGCATCAAGAAGAAGAAAGCCAGGCTCTTCTTTCATTAATGACGACTCATCATACATATTTTTTTCGAGAGTTTTCACATTTTGAATTTTTGTTAAATAAAGGTCTTGATGCTTTGATTCAAAAAGCTAAACAACGTGGTGACAATAAAATTCGTATTTGGTCAGCGGCCTCTAGCCGTGGCCAAGAAGCTTATTCGTTAGCTATGTTTTTTAAATTTCATTTATCGCATTCAAATTCTGGGGTTGATTTTGAAATTTGGGGAACAGATGTAGACCCTGAATCAGTTAACCACGCCCAGAATGCAGTTTACAAAGCTGAAGAGCTCAAGCAGTCTCCGGCGATGTACATTGGAGACAACTGGATTCGCGGAAAAGGCGATGTTAAAGATTTTAGTAAATTGAAAGAAAATTTAAGATCAAAATGTCATTTTTCAACTTTAAATTTATTGAAGCCTGATTCTTTCTTGAACGGAAAAACGTTTGATGTTGTTTTCTGTCGAAACGTATTTATTTATTTCAATCAAGAGCAGATAAAATCTTGTTCAGAGCAAATTTTAAAACACCTAGATCCTGACGGATTCTTTTTCTTGGGCGTTTCTGAAACTTTGAATGGCTTAGACCTTAAAGTGGCTAGTTCGGGCCCTTCTGTTTATCAGCATCCAAAACCAGTGCAGACTTTCAAAGCTCCGCCGAAAAAACAAATTCCGATGTCGATTCCGCAAGAGAAGCGACCAATTGAAGTTCTTTGTGTGGATGACTCAAAAGCAATTTTAACTTTATTGAACGGAATTTTAACTAAAGACAATGGCTTTGTTGTAAAAGCGACGGCTAGCAATGGTTTGGAAGCAATCGAAAAAATTAAAAACGAAAAATTCGATGTCATTACATTAGATATGCATATGCCTGAGCTTGATGGTGTGGGTTTTTTAGAAAAAACAAAAGACATGAAGCGTCCACCAGTTATTGTTGTTTCTTCGATCAATCGAGATGATACTTCGATCGCTCAGAAGGCAATGGGTTTAGGCGCGCTAGATTACGTTGAAAAACCAAGTCTTGAAAATATCGCGCAAGCCAGCAATGAGATTCGTTCTAAATTAAAAATGGCAATGTCATTGGCCAAAAGCGATGTGCCCCCGGTCGTAGCGACCATGGGTTCGGTTTCGACTTCAAGCCCTGCGCCAAGTTCGGTTTCGGCTTCAAGATTATCGTCTGCTGCTAGTACGAAAAGTTCTGTAATTTCAACATCATCTTCAACTGCTAAGAAGAAGGTTTTAATCGTAGATGATTCAAAAACCATTCGGCAGCTTTTGGTCAAAATTCTTTCTGAAGATCCTGGATTGCAAGTAGTTGCTGAAGCGGAAGGCCCGCTTGAAGTTGAAAAATTGATTGAAAAACATAAGCCAGATGTCATTACGTTAGATATTCATATGCCAGATATGGATGGCGTGACCTTACTTAAAAAAATTCAACCGAAATATAAAATTCCAACTGTCATGATCAGTTCTATTAGCAAAGAAGAAGGTCGCCAAGTTCTTGATGCCTTAGAAGCCGGGGCGATTGACTACATTCAAAAGCCTTCCATGAATGACTTGCGAGAAGTGGCTTCTCAAATTCGTGACCGTATTAAAACGGCTGCAAATGCAAAAGTTAGAAGTCGCAAAACTGTGACCCGAAAATCGACTTCGACTGCTACTGATAAGACTTCTTTGATTTTAATAGGATCTTCGACGGGTGGCACAGAAGCCGTGCGTGAGGTTCTTCAAGCTTTGCCGAATGAAATTCCTCCGATTTTAATTGTTCAGCATATTCCTCCAGTTTTTTCTGCTGCATTTGCTAATCGATTGAATGACTTGTTTCCGTTTGAAGTTAAAGAAGCTGCTAACGGAGACGAAGTAATTCCAAATCGAGTTCTGATTGCACCAGGTGGTAAGCAGATGGGTGTAAAAGCTATGAAAGATAAATTGATTGTGGTCATCACAGATGATGCTCCGGTTAATCGTCATAAGCCTTCTGTTGATTATATGTATCAAAGCGTTTCGCAATTAGGATCTAAAAAAGTAGTTGCAGCCATTTTAACAGGAATGGGTGCAGATGGTGCTCGTGAAATGAAGAGATTACGAGACATGGGAATAAAGACCATTGCTCAAGACAAAGACTCTTGTGTTGTTTTCGGTATGCCTCAAGCGGCTATTCAGCAGGGTGGAGTAGACCATGTGCTACCGCTTGATCAAATCGGACACAAAATTGTTGAACTCTGTAGCCAATTTGGCAGCGCTAAAAAGGCTGCCTAAAAGATGTTAAGTTCCTTTTAAAATTTCACCTAAGTGCTGAATATGAGTCAGCGGGTGCATTCCCATATAGTCGACGGTCATTTTTTTAGGAATATCTAGTTTAGAAACCTTTTCGAATGACAACAATCGATCCGCGGTATTTGCTGAAGCCACGATCGTTGCTAGTGGGTCTTGATCTTTCTCAAGCATTTTCATAGGTCCTGTACCGTTCACTTTTTCTTCATGCTGTAAAATAATATTTAACACGGTTGCATCAAAGTGTTTGGTGTTTCGAACATTTTCCGCGCCAACTCGTGGATGTTCTTTCCAAATTTTCAAATTTTCAGGTGTCATCGAAGTTAATGGCATAGCTAAGTTAATCGGATTAATATTATGTCCGTAATCGTGTAAGAGTGCACCCAAAGCCATAAGTTGAACTTTTTTTTCATCATTTATATTCAATCGTTTAGCTAAAGCGACTGCTAAAGTTGAAACGCTAACACCATGATGGGCTAGACTTTGATCGGTGTTTTCGATGTTCAATAAAGCATTGGCGGCACCCGTAGTGTTCAAAATAAATTGAACATACTTACCAGCATCTTCTTTTGTTTTATTATAGCTGTCTGCATCCTGAGGGTTTTCGAAAACAGCTTCAACGTTTCCTTGTTGTGACCCTTGAATGATTTCTGCGCGTGTATCTATTGAAGACGTCGTTTTATTGTCGTAAGCCGATTCAATATTTACCTTGAGGTAATTCAGATATTTCTGTTCTTCGTCTGTTAGAATAAACATTTGGCGAAGTTTTTTTTCTTTTAGTTTTTTAAGGCGAGGTCCCTCAAAGCTGTCACCTTGTTTGAGATAAAGAATCATTTTTTCGTTAATTTTTACGTAAGCGTTAAAACCAATTTTTTGATCACCACGTAAAGTGCTGACTCGTATAGAAATATAACTCATTGCCTAGAATTCCTTGCATTGTTATGCTTAATACTATGGATAAAGAAATCATAAGGGAATTTGTAGGTGAATCAAAGCAGATTGTAACAGAGTGCTTGAATTTATTAGAAAGTATTGAAGGTAATTTTTCACAAGTTACTTTGCTAGAAACTTACGGAAACAATATAGATCGCATAATGGGTGGGGCGAAGACTTTGGGACTAGACCTAAGTGAAGAAACCGTTTTGTCGATGATTTCCGACTATGCAGCGGTTTGCAAAAACGTTGGGTACAAGGCTGCACAAATCAAAGGTAATGAAGCATTTTTTAATGTATGTGTTGGGTTACTTATAGATGGTTCTGAAATGCTTTCGCGATTATTAGATAAAGCCGAATTGCCATTGGATGAAGTCAGAAAAACAATTCCTGAAGAGTTTATCGGACGAGTCCGATGGGCTTTGCAGCAATTTGGTGCTGATGTTCGTTCGACGGTTGCTTCTACGCCAAGTCTTTCTCAAGAAGAAGTGAATGAATTATTAAATCGATTGGCTGGTAAAGTTTAGAAACTGGCCCACATCTATGGGGTTTTGTTGCGGTAAGGTGTGTGGTTTCACAATTGCGATGATTAGGTTTCATGAAAATCAATTGTCCAAGAAATCATATTTTATCGAATGCCTCGTCCCATTTCCGGAACAAACCTATTCAAAAGCAAGGTTTTTACTACCGCACTTCAGATCGAAA
>JACCDQ010506572.1_pt1 | contig 19801 bp, 17 predicted proteins | sample 7446031 | NCBI WGS metagenome assembly JACCDQ01 (sample SAMN15323442, study PRJNA562643) | freshwater metagenome | isolation source: river surface water | place: USA:Blue River Watershed | collected 2017-08-17
CCGCAGGCCGACAGCATCAGCGCCAGCACGATCAAAGCGAGTTTCAGGAAATTCTTCAGCATGGGAGAGGTCAGGGGCAGGGCCAAGGATGGCGGCGATTATAGCCGATGGAAACTCGCGTGAAACCTCAAAGCAAGACACTTAACGACCAGCCGGCCGACGCCGGCGCACTGGACGACATTGATGAATTCGACCCGGCAACGGTTGATCTGTCGCCCCTCACAGTCCATTTAGGCCCCGAACATTGTGGCGTGCGCCTCGACAAGGTTTTGTCGGGAATGCTGCCGCAGTACTCGCGCGGCCGGCTGCAGCAATGGATCGAGGACGGTCTCGTGACGGTCGACGGACGGCCGTCGAAGGTTCGGGCAACGATGCTCGGAGACGAGGTCGTCGTCGTGCAGCCGCAAGCGGCTGAATCCGAGCATGCGTTCACGCCCGAGCCGGTACCGCTCGATGTCCTGTATGAAGACGCCGAACTGATCGTGATCGCCAAGCCCGTCGGTCTGGTGGTTCATCCGGCCGCAGGCAACTGGAATGGCACGATGCTGAACGGCTTGCTGCACCGCTGGCCGCAGCTGGCCGGCGTGCCGCGCGCGGGCATCGTGCACCGGCTGGACAAGGACACCAGCGGCTTGCTGGTCGTGGCCAAAACACTGACGGCACAGACCGACCTGGTGCGCCAGCTGCAGGACCGCAGCATGGGCCGCGAGTATTTCGCGCTGGTCTGGGGTGAGCCGGTCTCGAGCGGCCGTATCGACGCGCCGATCGGTCGCCACCCGCGCGAACGCACGCGTATGGCGGTCAGCAAGTCACCGCTGGCCAAGCCGGCGGTGACCCACTACCAAAAGCTCGCTGCCGGCCTGCTCGACGGCAAGCCGGTCGCGCTGCTGCGTTGCCGTCTCGAGACTGGCCGCACCCATCAGATTCGCGTGCATCTGCAGTCGATCGGCTTTCCGCTGGTGGGCGATGCGGTGTATGGCAAGCACCATCTGATTCATGTGTTTCCGCGTCAGGCGCTGCATGCGGAGAAGCTCGCACTGATTCATCCCGCACGCAAAGTACCCTGCGAGTGGCATGCGCCGCTGCCCGACGATCTGGTCGCACTGCTTGAGCGGGCCGGTATTCACCCATGAACCTGCCGTCGGTCGCGCTGCATTGGCCGGAGCTGCCGGCCGGCGTGCGCGCACTGTCGACTACGCGGCGTGGCGGTGTCAGTCATGCCCCTTATGACGATGGGGCCGGGGGCGGCGGCCTCAACCTCGGCACCCACGTCGGTGACGCGCCGGATGCCGTGGCGCGCAATCGCGCATTGCTGCGCACGCAATTACCGGACGAGCCTGCGTGGCTGACACAGGTGCATGGCACGCGAGTGCTCGATGCCGCAACAGTGAGCGGTGCGCCAGAGGCAGACGCCAGCATCAGCGACCGGCCCGGTGTGGTGTGCGCGATCATGACCGCTGATTGCATGCCGGTACTGCTGGCGGATACACGGGGTCACGTCGTCGGTGCCGCGCATGCCGGCTGGCGAGGTCTGGCAGCGGGAGTGCTTGAAAACACGGTCGAGGCGATGCGTAAAGCCGGTGCCGATCGCCTCGTGGCGTGGCTGGGTCCGGGCATCGGGCCGAACGCATTTGAAGTGGGCGACGATGTACGGCAGGCGTTCAGCCGTCTCGGCGCGCCGGCGGCGCAAGCCTTCCAATCCATCGATGGCGTGGCCGGCAAATATCACGCGGATTTGCCGATGCTGGCGCGGCTGGCGTTGACGCAGGCGGGCGTGGCGGCAGTGTCCGGCGGCAGCGAGTGCACGGTCAGCGATCCGTCGCAGTTCTATTCCTATCGCCGTGACCGGGTGACCGGTCGCATGGTGTCACTGATCTGGATCAGCTAGCGTCATTGCCGTCGCGCGTCATCGGGGGGGGCGGAGGGCGGTGCCGCTACTGCTGATGGGGATGCCGAGGGCGCTTGTCCATCCTGCATCGCGCGACCTGTTTTCGCTTCACGGCGCTTCCTGCGCTGGCCCCATCCGCCAATGTACAAAATGATCACCGTCGGCAACACGCCATAAAAGAAAAACGTCATAATGCCCGCAACCACCGTCTCTTCGGTGATTGCCATCATCAGCGTCACATAGATCCATCCAACAGCAGCGATATGCACGGCCAGCCTGCAAGCAAAAAGAATAACGAAGGATCCTAACACTTTCAGCCAAACCGGCAGGCATGGGCGCACAGGGGTAAAAACAATACGGGGAACCGCATGAACCAATCTGAACGTAACGCCAATGCCCAAGCCGCGGCCAGCGAGTGGCTGTCGCAATTGTCCGACCCCAAGAACTGGCAGTCGGTGATGAACCTTATGCAAGCCGGAATGCCGGGAATGGCGGCGATGCCCGCGATGCCGACCATGCCCGGACTTTCCGCGCCACCGGCCATGGCGGCGATGATCCCGCCTGAAAAGCTCGCGCAGTTGCAAAAGGATTATCTGGCGGAGATGGCGACACTGTGGACGGCCGCCGTGTCGCAGCGCGCCCCGGAGCTGGGCGACCGCCGCTTTTCGGATCCGGCGTGGCAAGCCAACCCGCTGCATGCCTTCAATGCCGCCGCTTACCTGCTGAATGCACGCTTCCTGAATGCGCTGGCGGATGCAGTCGAGTCTGACGCTAAAACCAAGCGCAAGATCCGTTTCGCGACCCAGCAGGCGATCGATGCGCTGTCGCCGAAGAATTTCCTCGCGACCAATCCGGAGGCGCAGCACAAGCTGGTCGAGACGCGTGGCGAGAGCCTCACGCGCGGCATCATGCACATGCTGTCCGATCTGGGCAAAGGCCATATTTCGCAGACGGACGAGACGGCGTTCGAGGTTGGCCGGAACGTCGCCACCACCGAGGGCGCGGTGGTGTTCGAGAACGACGTGATGCAATTGCTGCAGTATCGTCCGCTGACCAAGCAAGTGCATGAGCGCCCACTGTTGATCGTGCCGCCTTGCATCAACAAGTTTTACATTCTGGACCTGCAACCTGAAAACTCGGTAATCCGTCATGCGGTCGAGCAGGGTCATACGGTGTTCGTGGTGTCGTGGGTGAACCCGGACGCATCGCTCGGCCATCTGAGCTGGGATGATTACATCGAGCAGGGGCCGGTGAAGGCCATCGAGGTGGCACGCACCATCAGTGGTAGCGAACAGCTGAACTTGCTGGGCTTCTGCATCGGCGGCACCATTGCCGCATCTGCTCTCGCGGTGCTGGCCGCGCGTGGACAGCATCCCGCATCGAGCCTGACACTGCTGACGGCCATGCTCGATTTCTCCGATGTTGGCGCGATCGATGTGTATGTCGACGAAGCGCAGGTGACGCAGCGTGAGCAGGCGATCGGCAAAGGCGGCTTGATGTCCGGGCGCGATTTTGCCGCCGCGTTCTCGAGCCTGCGTCCGAATGACCTGGTGTGGAACTACTTCGAGAGCAATTACCTGAAGGGCGAAGAGCCGCCGGCCTTCGATCTGCTGTACTGGAACTCTGACAGCACCAATCTGCCCGGCCCGATGTTCTGCTACTACCTGCGCAACATGTATCTCGAGAATCGCCTACGCGAGCCGGGCGCACTCTCGGTCAATGGTGACGCCATCGATCTTGGCAAGGTGCAGCTGCCGGCCTTCATTTACGCGTCGCGCGAAGACCATATCGTTCCCTGGGCCAGTGCGTACGAGACGATCAGCCTGATCAACCAAGGCAAGCGTGCCAACAATCGCTTCGTGCTCGGCGCGTCCGGTCACATCGCCGGCGTGATCAATCCGCCGGCCAAGAAGAAGCGCAGTTACTGGACGAATGACAAGCTGCCAACGCACGCGGACGCCTGGCTGGCCGGTGCAGCTGAGCACCCGGGCAGCTGGTGGACCGAATGGACGACCTTCCTGGCTGCGCATGCCGGTGCGAAGGTGAAGGCGCCGGCCCGCTACGGCAATGCGCGTTATAAGCCGATCGAACCCGCGCCAGGGCGCTATGTGAAGGCAAAGGCCGCCTGACGGCGTGACAGCCCCCGTGTGTACGGGGCTGATGGTTTTCAGCCGCATTTTCCTGCCGGGTTTTCCGCCAGCAGGGCACGGACGATACAGCTTTTGTGTCAGTGTTCGCTCGCTCGTGCAATGCAATAATGGCCGCACCTGAATGGGCGATCGCTGGACAGGGTGCGGTTCTTCAGGACTATAATGCCCTCGGAGGCACGGACCTCGGTCCGGACTATGATGAAGATCGCATCGGTCTGTTGCGACGCAAAACAATGGAACCCCAGATGACCAGTACAAAAAAGTCTTCCGAGCGCCTGATCAAGAAGTATCCGAACCGCCGTCTTTACGATACCCAGACCAGTTCCTACATCACCCTCGCCGACGTCAAGCAGCTCGTGCTCGGCAATGAAGAATTCAGGGTTGTCGATGCGAAGACCGAAGAAGACCTGACCCGCAGTATTCTGCTGCAGATCATTCTCGAGGAAGAGGCGAGTGGCCAGCCGATGTTCTCCAGTGCCGCGCTCGCGCAGATCATTCGTTACTACGGTCATGCAATGCAGGGGATGATGGGTTCGTATCTGGAGAAGAATATCCAGGTGTTCATCGATATCCAGAACAAGATGGCCGAGAACTCCAAGGGCCTGATCGATGAAAAGTCATTCAGCCCCGAGATGTGGACGCAGTTCATGAGCGTGCAGGCGCCGATGATGCAGGGGATGATGAGCAACTACATCGAGCAGAGCAAGAGCCTGTTCCTGCAGATGCAGGAACAGATGCAGAGCCAGGCAAAAAATGTGTTCGGTGCGTTTCCTTTCCCGGGCGTCGGTGCAGCGCGCCCCGATAGCGGCAAGTCCGACAACAATTAATCTGGGCGAAGCCCTGCAGCGGGGGCCTGCCGCAAACGGGTAAAATGGCGGCCGCGCCTCGCGCGTCCGCCATTTGTTTTTTGATCATTCGCAGGCCTCATGTCGACTTCCCCGCCTAGTTCCTCGTCCGCTACTTCAGCCACTGCTTCGATGCCCTCCGGCTCCGTTGCCGTGCCCGCCCCGAAAGTCGGTTTTGTCTCGCTCGGCTGCCCGAAAGCCCTGGTCGATTCCGAGCAGATTCTCACGCAACTGCGCGCCGAGGGTTACGAAACAGCCAAGTCCTATGATGGTGCAGACCTGGTGATCGTCAATACCTGCGGCTTCATCGACGCCGCGGTGCAGGAGTCGCTGGATGCGATCGGCGAAGCGCTGAACGAAAATGGCAAGGTGATCGTCACTGGCTGCCTTGGCAGCAAGAAGGATGCGGCGGGCGAGGATATCGTGCAGAAGGTCCATCCGAAGGTGCTGGCCGTGACCGGCCCGCATGCGCTCGGCGAAGTGATGGATGCAGTGCATCTGCACCTGCCGAAACCGCACGAACCTTTCATCGATCTGGTACCGGCGCAGGGTGTGAAGCTGACGCCGAAACACTATGCTTATCTGAAGATTTCCGAAGGCTGCAACCATCGCTGCAGCTTCTGCATCATTCCATCGCTGCGCGGCGATCTGGTGTCGCGCCCGATCGCCGAGGTGATGCTGGAGGCCGAGAATCTGTTCAAGTCCGGCGTGAAGGAGTTGCTGGTGATCTCGCAGGACACCAGCGCCTATGGCGTGGACATCAAATTCCGTACCGGATTCTGGAACGGTCGCCCGATCCGCACGCACATGACCGATCTGGTGCGAGCGCTCGGCGAGCTGGCGAAGCAGTATGACGCGTGGGTGCGCCTGCACTATGTGTATCCATATCCGCATGTGGACGAGGTGATCCCCTTGATGAACGGCGGCCATGTGCTGCCTTACCTCGACGTGCCGCTGCAGCATGCGCATCCGGATGTCCTCAAGCGCATGAAGCGCCCGGCCAACGGCGAGAAGAATATCGAGCGCATCCGCGCGTGGCGTGCCGCCTGCCCGGACATCACGATACGCTCAACCTTCATCGCCGGCTTCCCCGGAGAGAGCGACGAAGAATTCGAGTATCTGCTGGACTTCCTGAAGGAAGCGCGCATCGACCGCCTCGGCTGTTTCGCCTATTCGCCGGTCGACGGCGCGGCCGCCAATGCGCTCGATAATCCCGTGCCGGATGAGGTGCGCGAAGAACGCCGCGCGCGCGTGATGCTGCTGCAGGAACAGATCTCGCGCGAGCGCCTGCAGGCGAAAATCGGCAAGACGCTGCGCGTGCTGATCGATTCGATCACGCCGTCCGGCGCGACCGGTCGCACGGCTGCTGACGCGCCTGAGATCGATGGCGTCGTCAACTTCAAACTGCCCTATCTGCCGGGGCAGGCATTGCGGGTCGGGCAGTTCGTCGACGTGCGTATCACCGCTGCCGACGAGCACGACCTGTGGGGCAAGGTCGACTGACAATGGTGACGACGTGAGCGAGCCAAAAAAATCGCTGCAGACGCTGCTGACCACCACGGACTATCGTCCGCCGGCCGGTTTCGGCGCCTTCCCGACGCCCATTCATCACGCATCGACGGTGCTGTTCAAAGATGTCGCTGCGCTGCGCGCGGGCCACTGGCAGGACAAGTCGGCTTACACCTACGGCCTGCATGGCACGCCGACCACGTTCACGCTGGAGGCGCGACTGGCCGAGATCGAGGGCGGCACCGACTGCCTGCTCGCACCGAGCGGCCTGGCGGCGATCGCGATGATCGATCTCGCACTGCTTAAATCTGGCGACGATGTACTGATTCCGGATAACGTCTACAACCCGAACCGTGATCTGGCGAACTGGCTGCAGCAGGACTTCGGTATTAGTGCGCGCTATTACGATCCCTTGGCCGGTGAGGCCATCGGTGAGCTGATTCAAGCGAATACGAAGCTGATCTGGACCGAGGCGCCGGGTTCGGTGTCGATGGAAGTGCCGGATATTCCGGCGATCTGTCGCGCCGCCAAGGCGAAGGGCGTGCCGGTGGCGCTGGACAATACCTGGGCGGCGGGTCTGGCGTTTCGTGCATTCGACCATGGCGTCGATATCGTGATGCAGGCGCTGACCAAATATCATTCGGGCGGATCGGATGTGCTGATGGGCGCGGCGATCACGCGTGACAAGTCGCTGCTGCGCAAGCTCGAGTTGGCCCACATGCGACTCGGTCTGGGTGTGTCGGCGGATGATGCGTATCTGGTGATGCGTGGCCTGCCAACCATGAAGCTGCGCTTTGACGCGCATGATGCATCGGCCAGAAAGGTGGCTGCATGGCTGAAGGCGCGCCCCGAGATTGCGCGAGTGCTGCATCCTGCGTTTTCCGACTGCCCGGGACATGCGACCTGGCAGCGCGATTTCACGGCGGCCGGAGGATTATTCTCGGTGGTGTTCGACGCCCGTTATACGGAAGCGAAGACCGATCGTTTCATCGATAGCCTGCAACTGTTCAAGATTGGCTACAGCTGGGGCGGTGCGAACAGTCTCGCGGTGCCTTACCGGATTGCGCAGATGCGCAAGCACTGGAATGGCGCCGGGCAGCTGGTGCGCTTCAACATCGGTCTCGAAGATACCGACGACCTGATCGCCGACCTGACACAGGCACTGCTCAGAATGGCATAGCCCGGTTCTTGTCGAGATCCAGAAAGCCACGCAGCAGTCGGTAGGCCTTCCATACCCAGGCGCCCAGCCAGACCAGCCACGCCAGCGGCATGCCGATAATGGTCATGAACAGCAGAGCGCCGACGAACAGCCAGACGATGTACCACCAGAACGAGCGTATCTGCCAGCTGTGGTGCGTGCGGAGAAAGGTGCCGTCGGTATCTTCCCGCTTCAGGTAGTTGAGGATCAGCGGGATGAACGACAGCGCGCCGAGCGAGAAAAGCAGCGATGCGCCGTGCATCAGGTACAGCCACCAGAGCCAGCTCTTTTGCGATTCAGTGGCTTCGTCGAAGTAGGTCTGGTTGTCCATGCCGGCTCACTTAAATAAATTCAACACCCCATCCAGCCCCGAAAAATTCAGAGCGACGCTGGCCTTCGCCTGTACCACGGGCTTGGCGCGGAAGGCCACGGACAATCCGGCGACCGACATCATCTGCAAATCGTTCGCGCCATCGCCGATCACGATGGCCGCGCTGGTGGGCACGCCGAGCGCTGCGCTCTGGCTTTCAACCATCGCTTTCTTTGCATCGGCATCGACGATGTCGCCGATCACACGGCCGGTCAGCTTGCCATCGACGACTTCCAGCAGGTTGGCGCGCGTGACATCAAGCTCAAGCTCTTTCTGCAGCCGCTCGGTGAAATAAGTAAAGCCGCCGGATACCAGGACCGTGCGCAGGCCGGCAAGCTTCATGGCATGCAGCATCTCGCGCGCGCCCAGAGTCAGCTCCAGCCTTTCCTCGAAAACCTTTTCCAGCGCCGACGCATCCAGTCCGGCGAGCAAGGCGACACGCCGTTGCAGACTGTCGCGGAATTCCAGCTCGCCGCGCATGGCCGCCTCGGTGACGGCTGCGACTTCGGTCTTCAGGCCCTGCATGTCGGCGATCTCGTCGATGCATTCGATCGTGATCAGCGTGGAGTCCATGTCCATCACGACCAGTTTGAAGTCGGCGAGTTGCATGCCGGGCGGCACGAATGCCGCGTCCATGCCGGACGCCAGGCAGGCACCGAGCACGGTCTCACGCAGCTCCAGCGAGTCGGCCACGTCATCGCAGCGGAAAACGTTTTTCGCGACCGCTGTCATGCGGGATGCGCTGGCCAGTTCGGCCACCCGTCGCGCCGCTCGCTCGCTCGCATTAGGGCCTTGCAATATCAGTTTCATGTCGTCGTGTTTCATGGGGGCAGACGCTCAGGCGGCCAGCGCCTTGATCGTCGATTTTACTTGTGACACGCGCGCAGCCAGATCGGGCATGGTCACCGTGATCCGTAGCTTGTCCTGCCCGGAGAGTTTCACATGCCGGTTTTTCTGGACCAGATCGATAATGCGCATCGGATCGATGGGTGGCTTCGGTTCGAACTGCAGCAGCGCCGATTCGGCGTGCGCGTCGATTTTTACGATGCCGACCATGCGCGCCGCGATACGCAGCCGGTGCGTCTCGATCAGTGCCTTCACCGCGTCGGGCAAATCGCCGAAGCGGTCGATCAGTTCTTCCTGCAGTTCGTCGATGCGGTCCTGCACCTCGCAGTTGGCCAGCCGCTTGTAGATTGACAGCCGCTCGTGCACGTCGCCGCAGAAGTCGGACGGCAACAGCGCGGGCACATGCAGGTTGATCTCGGTGGTCGTCGATAGCGGCGCCGCGAGGTCGGGTTCCTTGCCGTTCTTCAGTGCTTTGACGGCGGCATTCAGCATGTCAGAGTACAGCTGGAAGCCGATCTCGGTCATTTCGCCCGACTGGTTTTCGCCCAGCACTTCACCGGCACCGCGGATCTCCAGGTCGTGCATCGCCAGATAGAAGCCGCTGCCGAGTTCCTCCATTTGCTGGATCGCCTCGAGTCGCCGCCCGGCCTGTTTGGTTAGTCCCTGCACGTCATGCACCAGCAGGTAAGCATAGGCCTGATGATGCGAACGGCCGACGCGGCCGCGCAACTGGTGTAACTGCGCCAGGCCGAAGCGATCGGCGCGATGCATGACGATGGTGTTTGCGCTTGGCACATCAATGCCGGTCTCGATGATCGTGGTGCAGAGCAGAATGTTGAAGCGCTGCTGCACGAAATCGCGCATCACCTTTTCCAGGTCGCGCTCATGCATCTGGCCGTGTGCAATCGCAATGCGCGCTTCTGGCAGCAACTCTGTCAGCTTGGCCTTGCGGTTCTCGATGGTCTCGACCTCGTTGTGCAGGAAATAGACCTGGCCGCCGCGCTTCAATTCGCGCAGGCAGGCCTCGCGGATCACGGAGTCGGATTCGCTGCGTACGAAGGTCTTGATCGCCAGCCGCTTCTGCGGCGCAGTGGCGATCACCGAGAAGTCGCGCAGTCCTTCAAGCGCCATGCCGAGCGTGCGTGGAATTGGTGTCGCGGTCAGCGTCAGCACATCGACCTCGGCGCGCAGCGCCTTCAGCGCCTCTTTCTGGCGCACGCCGAAACGATGTTCCTCGTCGATGATGACGAGGCCGAGCCGCTCGAACTTCACGTCCGACGACAGCAGTTTGTGCGTGCCGATCACGATGTCGATGGTGCCTCCGGCCAGTCCCTTCAGCGCCTGCGTCACCTCTTTGCCGGTGCGGAAGCGGGACAGTTCGGCGATGCGTACCGGCCAGTCGGCGAAACGGTCGGCGAAGGTCTGCGCATGCTGCTCAGCCAGTAGCGTGGTCGGCGCGAGGATTGCCACCTGCTTGCCGCCCATGACGGCGACGAAGGCCGCGCGCAGGGCGACCTCGGTCTTGCCGAAGCCGACGTCGCCGCAGATCAGCCGGTCCATCGGCCGTCCCGAAGTCATATCCATGATCACGGCATTGATCGCGGCCTGCTGGTCCGGTGTTTCCTCGAAACCGAAGCTGTCAGCGAAGGCTTCATAGTCATGCGCCGAGTATTCGAACGAATGACCGTGCCGCGCTGCGCGGCGCGCGTACAGGTTCAGTAGCTCGGCCGCGGTATCGCGGATCTGTTCGGCAGCCTTGCGCTTGGCTTTCTCCCACTGACCCGAGCCGAGCGCATGCAGCGGCGCATCTTCCGGCGAAGCGCCGGAGTAGCGCGAGATCACGTGCAGCTGCGATACGGGTACGTACAGCTTGGTTTCTTTCGCGTACTCGAGGTGCAGGAATTCGGTCTCGCCTTCGCCGAGGTCCATGCTGATCAGACCCTGGTAGCGACCGATGCCATGATTGATGTGTACGACCGGGTCGCCGACCTTCAGCTCGGACAGATCGCGCACCATCGACTCGACCTGCGTCGCTGCCTCCTGGCGTTTGCGGCCGGCGCGGCGGCCCGAGCCGGCATATAGCTCGGTCTCGGTAATGAAGGCCAGCTGGCCGAGCGGGCCGGACAACAGGGCGCCCGCCTGCAATGGCGAGACGCAAAGCTGTAGCTTGTCGCTGCCGGTCAGGAAGTCATCGAGGCTCTCGCAGACTTTCAGCGGCAGGTCGTATTCGTTGAAATATTCGCGCAGGGTCTCGCGCCTTCCGCTGGAATCGGCGCAGATCATCACGCGGCGGTCGGTCTGCAGCAGGAAGGAGCGCAGGTTGGTCAGCGGATCGTCAAGGCGGCGGTTGACGGCAATGTCGGGTAGCGGTGCCGACAGTTCCGAGGACTCCGTCGCCGGCTGTATTACCCAGCGTCCGTGCGGTTTGAGCAGTGTGAAGAAATCTTCATCGGTCAGGAACAACGCTTCGGGCGGCAGCAGTGGTCGCTCGCGATCGGCTTTCAGGAAGTTGTATCGCGAGCGGGTGTCACCCCAGAAGCGACGGATCGATGCGTCGATATCGCCGACCAGCGCGAAGCCGCTACCCTCGGGCAGGTAATCAAACAGTGTCGCGGTCGCTTCGAAAAAGAGCGGCAGGTAGTACTCGATGCCCGCAGAGGCGATGCCATTGCCGATGTCTCGGTAGACGTTGGACTTGGACGGATCGCCTTCGAATATTTCACGCCAGCGGCCGCGGAACGCGGTACGCGCCGCTTCGTCCATCGGGAATTCACGACCGGGCAGCAGGCGCACTTCTTTCACCGGATAGAGCGAGCGTTGGGTGTCAACGTCGAAGGTGCGGATGGTGTCGATGCTGTCGCCGAACAGGTCGATCCGGTAGGGCAGCGCCGAGCCCATCGGGAACAGGTCGATCAGGCCACCGCGTACCGAATACTCACCGGGGGACATCACTTGCGCGACGTGCGCATAGCCGGCCAGCGTCAGCTGCGATTTCAGCTTTGCTTCATCCAGCGTCTCGCCCTGCTTGAAGAAAAAGGTGTAGCTGGCCAGGAAGGAAGGCGGTCCCATGCGCAGCAGCGCGGTACTGGCTGGCACGATCAGTACATCGCATTCGCCGCCCTGCAACTCGTGCAGCGTGGCGAGCCGCTCCGACACCAGATCCTGGTGCGGCGAGAAGGCGTCGTAGGGCAGGGTTTCCCAGTCGGGCAGCAGATGACAGCGCAATGGCTGGCCGCCTTGCTGGCCGAACCAGTCAATTTCAGTCAGCAGCCGCTGGGCATCGGGGGCATCGGCGACCACCACGACCAGCGTGCGCTGCTCCGAACGGAGTTCGTGCGCCGCGCGTGCCAGCGCCAGCGACTCGGCAGCGCCATGCAGTGCAGGCAGCAGGAAACGGTGGCCGGGTTTCGGCGGTTTGAGAAAATTGGCGTCGGATGACATGGCAGGCCGCGGCTGAATCGCGGATGGTCCGCAGGGCGGGCGTGAAGCTACAATGATGCGATCGGAAAAACAAAATTATAGATGAGATGAGCTTCCCGAGCTTTATTGCCCTGATACCGGCTGCCGGTGTCGGAGCGCGCATGGGAGCTTCGACCCCGAAGCAATATGCGCCGCTGGCCGGCAAGCCGATGCTGCAGCATGTGATCGAGACTTTCAGTTCGGCCAGACAGATCGACCGGGTGTATCTGGTGGTGAGCGCTGCCGATGCCTATATCGATGCACTGCCGCTGCCACCCCGTTGCACGATACTTCGCTGCGGCGGAGATACCCGCCAGGCATCGGTAACGAATGGCCTGCGCGCGATCGCGCCTCGGCTTGATTCGGACGACTGGATACTGGTACACGATGCGGCGCGGCCGGGATTGACGGTGGAACTGATCGACAAGCTGATCGCCTTCGTGAAGGACGATCCGGTGGGCGGTTTGCTGGCCGTGCCGGTGGTCGATACGATCAAGCAGAGTAACGGTCACGGCCGCTCGGAGCGCACGGTATCGCGAGAATTACTGTGGGCAGCGCAGACGCCGCAAATGTTCCGGTACCGCATGCTGCTCGAGGCGCTGGAGCGTACACAGGACATCACGGACGAGGCCAGCGCAATCGAGGCGCTCGGCCTGCATCCCAAGCTGGTCGAGGGCAGTGCGCGCAATTTCAAAGTGACCTTGCCGGAGGACCTGGCCGTTGCCGAACTCCATTTGAAAGGATTGGGATGACCAGGCTGCCGTTTCGCATAGGCCAGGGCTACGACTGTCACGCACTGGTGCCCGGACGCGCGCTGGTGATCGGTGGCGTCGTGATTCCGCATCGAGCCGGTCTGCTCGGCCATTCGGATGCGGATGTGCTGCTGCATGCGATTACCGATGCGCTGTTTGGCGCCGCCGGTTTGGGCGACATCGGCCGGCATTTCCCGGACACGGACCCTCAGTTCAAGGGCGCTGATTCGCGCCGCTTGCTGCGCGAATGTGCTCGCCGTGTGCGTGACGCCGGTTATGTGGTCGGCAATATTGACGCCACCGTGATCGCGCAGACGCCGAAGATGGCACCGCATCTGCCAGCCATGATTGCCTGCATCGCCAGCGATCTTGCGGTGGATACTGCGCAGATCAACCTGAAGGCCAAGACCAATGAGCGGCTCGGTTGGGAAGGGCGCGAAGAGGGTATCGCCGCGCATGCCGCCGTATTGCTGCTGATGAAGTGATAATAGTTCTCATCTAGCGTTATTCAAAAGTCTATAGCTTTTCCCAATCGCCCGGATTGAATTTGCCAATTTGAGGTTTTCGAAAGGTGCGACCACAATCCCATTCGGAAAACCTAGACGCGAGAGTCAGTTTTCAGTCGTGGTCGTACGCCACTAGAACACCACAACAGCCACGTGGCGGCGATTTCCTGATGTGTATTCAAAAGGAGAAGCAAATGTCCAAGCAATTGAAGGGTTCCAAGACTGAAGCCAACCTGAAGGAGGCCTTCGCAGGTGAATCGCAGGCTAACCGCCGCTACCTGTACTTCGCGAACAAGGCCGACGTTGAGGGTCAGAACGACGTTGCTGCCCTGTTCCGTTCGACAGCTGAAGGCGAAACCGGTCACGCGCACGGTCACCTCGAGTATCTCGAGCAGTGCGGCGACCCGGCGACGGGTCTGCCGATAGGCAATTCCCGCCAGAACCTGATGGCAGCCGTTGCCGGTGAGACGCACGAGTACACCGACATGTACCCGGGCATGGCAAAAACCGCTCGTGACGAAGGCTTTGACGAGATCGCCGACTGGTTCGAGACGCTGGCCAAGGCAGAGCGCTCGCACGCGAACCGTTATCAGAAGGCGCTCGACGCGCTGGTCGACTAACAGCCCGCCCCAGCTCCTCCAGCCCTTTCGCCCGAGGCGAGAGGGTTGTGCGAAGCGCAGGATCATCCCCTGCCTGCGCTTCACACAACGTACCTTCCCCCCACAAAAAAATTCAAGGACGTCATCATATGGCACGTGAAGGCAACCTCGATGCGCCGACCAGGCATCCGCTCGACTGGCTGAGCGACGATTTCTATAACGAAGAGTCGCTCAACAAGGAACTCGAACGCGTGTACGACATTTGTCACGGCTGCCGCCGCTGCGTGTCGTTGTGCGCGTCGTTTCCGACACTCTTCGATCTGGTTGATGAATCCGAAACCATGGAGGTCGATGGCGTCGACAAAAAGGACTACATGAAGGTGGTCGACCAGTGCTATCTGTGCGACCTCTGTTACATGACGAAATGTCCGTACACACCGCCGCACGAATGGAATCTGGACTTCCCGCACCTGATGCTGCGTGCGAAAGCGGTCAAATACCGCAAGGGCGAGGTGTCGGCACGCGACAAGTTCCTGTCCAATACGGATGGTCTCGGCATGTTCGCCGGTATACCGATCGTAACGCAGGCGGTGAATGCGGTGAACCGCGCCAAGGCAACGCGCGCCGTGGTAGAGAACGTGCTCGGTGTTGACAAGAACGCCTGGCTGCCTGAGTTTGCGACGACCAAGTTCCGTAACGGGGCGCCGGCGTCCACCAGGCACCCCGTGAGAGATGGTGCCGCTACCCCGGGCAAGGTGGCAATTTATTCGACCTGCTACGTGAATTACAACGAGCCGGGTATCGGCCACGATCTGCTGGCGATCCTGGAGCACAACCAGATCCCTTACGTGCTGGTCGAGAAGGAAGCTTGCTGCGGCATGCCGAAGCTCGAGCAGGGCGACCTGCAAGGCGTGGCGGAAAAGAAGGCGATCAATATCCCGCACCTGGCCAAGCTGGCCAAGGAAGGCTATGCCATCCTGACGCCGATTCCTTCATGCACGCTGATGTTCAAGCAGGAACTGCCGCTGATGTTCCCTGAATGCGCCGACACGCAGTTGGTGAAGGAGGCGATGTGGGATCCGTTCGAGTATCTGGTCGCACGTAATCGCGATGGCTTGCTGAAGACGGATTTCAAACAACCACTCGGCAAGGTCTCGTATCACATTCCCTGCCATTCACGCGTCCAGAACGTTGGTCGAAAGACCGCCGACCTGCTGCAACTGGTGCCGGAGACGAAACTCAACGTCGTTGAGCGCTGCTCTGGTCATGCCGGTACCTATGGTGTGAAAAAGGAATATCACGCGATGTCGATGAAGATCGGCAAGCCAGTGTTCAAATCGATGGCGAATGACGAGCCGGACTACATCTCTTCAGACTGCCAGCTGGCCGGTCATCACATCGAACAAGGTATGGAAGAAAACGGCCTGAAACATGCGGAGATGGCACACCCGCTGTCTTTGCTACGCAAGGCTTATGCCATCTGATAAAGGAGCCACCATGATCATTTCCCGTGAAAGCCTGATGAGCCTTGAGGTGTATTCGAAGCGGCGGCCTGAGTTCCGCAAAGAGGTGATCGAGCATAAGAAGCATCGCACCGTCCATCTCGGTAACCACGTAACGCTGTTGTTCGAGGATGAAATGACGCTGCGCTATCAAGTGCAGGAGATGCTGCGGATCGAAAAAATCTTCGAGGAAGACGGCATCCAGTCAGAGCTCGATGCCTACAACCCGCTGTGCCCGGACGGCAGCAATTTCAAGGCCACGATGCTGATCGAGTACTCGAATGTTGCCGATCGCAAGGCCGCACTCGCCAAGCTGATCGGTGTTGAGGACCGTCTGTTCGTTCAGGTGGAGGGGCAGCCACGCGTCTATGCGATTGCCGATGAGGATCTCGACCGCGAGAACGAGGAGAAGACCTCGGCCGTGCATTTTGTGCGCTTCGAGCTGACGCCGGACATGAAGAAGGCCCTGAAGAATGGTGCGCAGATGATGGTCGGTTGCGATCATCCGAACTATCCGGTACACATCGAGGAGCTACCGCAGGAGACGCTGACAGCGTTGCTGAAGGACTTGTCCTGATTCTGCTGTATGGCGGTTCACACCGCCTTGAGCCACACCCTGACCGCGAGGCCACCACCCTCGCGGTTTTTTATTTCCAGTCGCCCGTGGTGACGCTGCACAATGCGGTCGACGATGGCCAGCCCCAGTCCCGCGCCGTTGGCCTCACTGCGGGCGGCGTTCAAGCGCGTGAACGGCCGCAGCAGGTGAGGAATCTGGCTTTCCGGCAAACCTGGACCGCGATCCGCCACCTCGATCAATATCTGTCCATCGGACCGTGATGCCCGAATGTCCAGCAGCGTGGCGTCACCCTCGAGTACCTTGCCGTAGCGGCGCGCGTTTTCGACCAGATTGCTCATCACTCGTTCGATATCGGTCGTATTGCCATGGATATGCAGGCCGTCGGCGATCTGGGCGTTCACGCGTATGCCGGGTGAGCGCTCGGCTTCTTGTGCCACCTTGCGTAGCATTGCCGACAGGTCGAGATCGGCGTGCCTTACCGTGCTGGTGGGACGTGCATAGTCGAGAAACTGCGCAATGATGGCTTCCATTTGCGCGAGGTCCGACTGCATGCCACGTCGCGCGTCGTCCGACAGATTAGACATTTCGACTTCGAGCAGCATCCGCGCGATCGGCGTGCGAAGGTCATGCGAGATGCCGGCCAGGATCACTGCGCGGTCGGACTCGACTCGCTGCAGGTCGTGCACCATCTGGTTAAAACTCTGATTCGCTTCGCGGATTTCGGCGGGGCCTGCGTCCGGCAGTAGCTTCGGTACCTTGCCGCGAGCGACCGCGCGTGCCGCCAGTGAGAGTCGCGACAGAGGCTGGTTGATCAGTCTGCTGATGAACGCCGCGCCGACCAGGGACAGCAGCAGCGTCACGCCGGCCCAGCCGATCCACTGGATGCCGGAGGTGCGTTCGATCCGTTCGCGATCAAGCATCAGCCAGTAGGCGTCATCTTCTATGGAAAAGCTCACCCAGAAGCCGCGTATGCCATTCACCGCGCCCGCGTATTGCGTCTCCTCGCCGAGACGCGTACGGACATTCTCCTGCACCAGCCGGATCAGCTCGTTATCCGGCAGAGGACCGAGTACATCCTCTGTCTCGCGCGGATACACACGGATGCCCTGGGTGGTTGCCAGTTCAAACAGCAGTTCGCGGCGCAGCAGCGGTGCCGAGTGCATCAGCGCTGCGCGGGTGATCGTTACAATGGACACCACTTGCGCCGCGATCTGTTCACTGCGTGGTGTGCGTTCGACGATGCGAAAACTCGCCACCCATGCCGCCATGCTGGCGGCGATCAGAAAGGCGAGCAAAAAGAAGGTGCGCCAAAACAGGCCGCTACCCATCCATGCCGGCTGGCGTCTTGCGTCAGGACTTGATGCCATCGGGGATGAACACGTAGCCCAGGCCCCAGACTGTCTGGATATAGCGCGGCGTCGACGGATCCGGCTCGATCAGCTTGCGCAGTCGCGAGATCTGCACATCGAGACTGCGGTCGAACACTTCATATTCGCGCCCACGCGCCAGCTCCATCAGCTTCTCGCGCGACAGTGGCTGGCGCGCATGGCGGGCAAGCACTTTCAGTACCGAGAATTCGCCACTGGTCAGCGGAACAGCTTGTCCGGCCTTGGTCAGCAAACGTTTGGAAAGATCGAAACTGAAATCGCCGAATAGGTAGGTTTCCGGATGGTCTGACGGCGCCCCAGGCAGGTCGTCAGGTACCGCGCGGCGCAGTACGGCGGTGATGCGCGCGAGCAGTTCACGTGGATTGAACGGTTTCGGCAGATAATCGTCAGCGCCCGATTCGAGGCCGGCGATCCGGTCGCCGTCTTCTCCTTTGGCGGTCAGCATGATGATCGGCGTATTGTCGCCACCGTTGCGCAAGCGACCGCAGATCGATATGCCGTCTTCCCCAGGCAACATCAGGTCGAGCACCAGCAGGTCGAATCGTTCTCTGACCCATAAGCGGTTCATCTCGACGGCGCTGGCGGCGGTATGCACTGCGAAGCCGTTGTCAGTCAGAAAGCGCTTGAGCAGTTCGCGCAGTCGGGCATCATCGTCAACGACGAGGATCCGGGCTTGTGTGCCGGGAGTACGCTTGGACTGAACGGGCGAGGGGGTAGGGGTCGAGTTCATGGCCGGTTTGTCGAGTTTATGGCCATATGGTAACTTCGAAAAGCGTTCTGCCCCGTAGATAAAACTTAGCCATTACAAAGCTTTACAAACTTTGCACGTATGCTTCGCAATCATCGATGTCGAACAAAAGTACACTGACAGGCATTGGCCAGCAATTTCTGCGCTCTTCTGAGTTATCCCCTTTCGTGATGAAACGCGTTTCCTCTCGCTTTTTCCTCGGTGCGTTGCTGGCGGCTGGTCTTGCGTCGGCAGAAACGCCGCCGGGCAAACCGGGTAGCGCGCGCCCGCGCCATGATCAGTCCTCAGACGCCGAGCGTAGTCGCAACGATGATGGGCGAGCGCGTTCGCCAGACGACGGAGAGCGTCGCTACCAATCCCGGCTGAGTCCCGAGGAGAAGCGTGCGCTGCGACAGCACATCAACGAGGCCGGTCAGGATCTGTATCCAGAAAAAAAGAGCAAGTGAAAGAGAAGTTGTTGCGCTGAATAGAAAAACTCGTATATACTTTCGTTTCTTCGCGCGGCCGTAGCTCAGCTGGATAGAGTACTTGGCTACGAACCAAGGGGTCGTGGGTTCGATTCCTGCCGGCCGCACCAAAAGAAAAAGCAGTAAAGTCAACGGGTTAGCTCCGCAAGAGCTAGCCCGTTTTCCTTTTTGTCCGGTAAATTTCCGGTAAACGTTTTGCCCGCGCCTCAAAGATCAGGGTCTGCAGCGACTTGTTCCAGCCCTTGCTCTCCTCCCGGATCAACTCCAGCGCATCGAAGATCTCCCGCACCATCGCCATCGAATAATGATCCGTAATGGATTCGTTCGAGTGCCACAGCACCGCCGCCCGGGTCTTCTCGGAGACACCTGCTTCACGTAACCGCATGCCAACCGTGTGCCGCAGGTCGTGCACGTGCAGGTCACCCAGTCCGGCCTTCAACCGGGCGTTTTGCCATGCCGTGTTGTTCATGACCTCTATTGGCTTCCATTCCCGCTCTTTGTCCGTCTCGCTGGTTTTCCCGAGCTCGCGCCGGTAGACGAAGACGTACTGTGCGCTTTTGCCGCGCTGTGCATCGATCACCTTTTGGGCGACTGAATTGCAGACCAGGACCATGTCGGTTTTGCGTTCGAACTCTCCCTTCACATGCGTCTTGGGGACGATGAAAATCGAGATGCCCAGCTCCGGCACGCTGTGCGAGGAATTCAAGAGGCGTTGCCAGATACTCTTGCCGCACCAGCGCGTGTGGCGCTGGTGGATGTTTCTGTAATCATCGAATAAATGTAAAAAATTGCAGCGGCCTTTTCCCGTATTGGACGCAAGGTCGATGCACCGAATCTTCGAATATTTTCAGGTTGAGCGTATTGGTGTCTTGGACTACCCCCGATATTTAGACACTCCACAGCCTCACGCTGAGGCCCGTTCAAAGGCCTCGGGGCTGACGTCACCGAGGTGACTGTGACGCCGGGTTCGATTGTAAAACGCTTCGATGTAATCAAA
>JACCDQ010180731.1_pt1 | contig 19796 bp, 31 predicted proteins | sample 7446031 | NCBI WGS metagenome assembly JACCDQ01 (sample SAMN15323442, study PRJNA562643) | freshwater metagenome | isolation source: river surface water | place: USA:Blue River Watershed | collected 2017-08-17
TCCAGTCCGCTGCATCGGCTGGCAATACCGTTGCCATCACTAACGCTCGATTCGTTGGCGGTATGGACGCGACCAACGTGGCTGAAATCGAAATCTTCCGCGCTTAAAGGATAAATGAATATGCTGACTTTTGATGGTGCCCAAAACGCTGTGATTGATGCCATCGGCACGATGCGCGGCAAGGCTTTCGATCAGGCTTACCGCACTACGGACGGCCGTACCGTGGATTCGACCGGCGCTTTCCTTATCGGCGAACTGGAGCGTCTTGATCAAACGATCAATATGCCGCTGGCGTCGGTCACGTACTCGCGCGACATCCCGATGCGCACTGATGTGGGTATCGGCGACGAAGCTGCGTCGTTCACCCTGTCGAGTTTCGCTGCCAGCGGTATGACCGGCAATGGCGCGGCTAACGGTGGTAAGTCGTGGTCTGGCAAGCAGACCAATCAAGCGGGCGGCGTGGGCGTGGATATCCGCAAGATTACTCAGCCCCTGACGGTCTGGGAGATGGAGCTGAAGTTCTCGATTCCTGAGCTTGAGTCGGCCGCACGTCTGGGCCGCCCGATTGACGCCCAAAAGCTTGACGCCCTGAACCTCAAGTTTCAGATGGACGCCGACGCCCAGGCGTACATTGGTGACGCTGATACCGGCGCCAAGGGCCTGCTTAATAGCTCGCTTGTCACTAACGTCAGCAACGTCGTCAACGGTGCCAGCGGCTCGGCAAAGTGGACTAGCAAGACCCCGGCCGAAATCCTGAATGATGTCAATGAGCTGATTACGTCGGTCTGGACTGCTTCGGGCTTTGCCGTGATGCCGGATACCATCCTGATCCCGCCGCAGCAATTCGGCTATATCAGCACCCAGACCATTAGCTCGGCTGGCAATGTCTCGATCCTGAAGTATCTTCTGGAGAATAACATTCTCGTTACTTCGGGCCGTGGCACGATCAGCATTCAGCCGGTTAAGTACGCAATGGGCGCGGGCGCCGGCGGCACTATCGGCGTGGCGGGTAACTATGACATGATCTTTGCTTACGCGAAGGACCCGAAGTATGTCCAGTTCCCGATCACCCCGCTGCAGCGCACCCCGGTTCAGTATGTGTCGCTGTACCATGCGACCACCTATTACGCCCGCATGGGTCAGGTGGAAGTGCGTTACGGCGAGTGCGCGGGCGCACGTATCGGCTGCTAAAGCGTAAAAACAACATGGCGTGACATCCTCACGCTTTGAGGCCGGCTCTCAAAAGGGGCCGGCTTTTTCTTGCGTCTGTGCTATATTGAGTGGGTGGCTAGGCTGATCCCCGAAAACGACGTTGGTCCCTTGCGTCGCTGCCACATCTTCATTTTAAGGGGCATGAAAGGGATTTATGGATATTGTGACTTTTGGCGCCAAGGCGCAGACGATGACTAGCCGCGAGATCGCGGAGCTGACGGGTAAGCGGCACGACCATGTTCTGACGGACATCCGAAAGATGCTGGAAGACCTGGGTCTTAGCTCGCCCGACTTTTCGGGCGAGTACAAGGACGCGACCGGACGCACTCTTCCGTGCTTCCATCTTGACGAGGATCTGTCGCTGACGCTGGTGTCTGGCTACTCGGCTCCACTGCGGTACAAGGTAGTGAAGCGATGGAAGGATCTGGAGACTGGCGCGGCGGCTCCCGCGATGGTGCCTGCAAACGGGCATTCAGCGGAAGAGGCTCTGAAGGTCGCCGATGCTATGGCGACAGCTCTTCGCCTTGAGGGATCGGCGCGCCTTGGCGTGGTTCGCAAGGCGATGGAGCTTACCGCCCCGTCCCTGTTGCCGATGGTGCCGGCCTATGCAATCGACGTGCCTACGGGCTCGGCATCGGGCAGCAGCGAGCCCACAGCAAGCCTTACAGAGCTGCTGAAGGAACACGGCATCAAGATGTCTGCTGTAGCGGCTAACGCGCTCCTGGCGGCTTCTGGTCTCATCGTGCGCATGGAACGTCCTTCGACCCGTGGCGCCAAGGCGTATTGGTCTGTGACTGATGCGGGGATGAAGTACGGCAAGAACGTCAGCAGCGACCGGAACCAGCGGGAGACGCAGCCGCACTGGTATCGGGCAAGGTTCCGTGAGTTGATGGGGCTGATCAAGGCTTCGTGATCTAAGGGCTTCGGCCCTTTTCTTTTGGGCAGGGTTCTGCTAGGGTGATGAGAAGGAATTTCTTCATCACTCCCGTCCCAGATCAATCAGAAGAGAAAGATCCCAGACCACCCATGAGGGCACCATTCGATCACTCAAAAAGCTTTTTTCGTCACCCGTCGGCTTTTTGAGCTTACTCAGTCGCTGGTGCAACGCTGAACGGCGTGCCCGGTAGGTGGCCGGAGCCGGTCTATTGTGGGGTTGAGCCGCTGCAAGCTCATGCAATTAAAGGACGCCCCTCTTACCTGTGTGTGCAGTCTAGCACGGTTGGAGTGAAGACATGGCGGGAAGTTCAATGAGGGCTTGACGGCAGTCGGGAGAGGGGTTACAGTACATCCATCGCAGCAACGAACCCACGGAGAAGCAAGTGCAGACCATCCAAATCGACGGAATCACCTACAACCTGATTAGTGAAAAAGAAATCACCGGCAAGCCTGGGCGCAAAGAGTTGAAGCTGAAGCGCCCGAACGGACGCCGATTTTACTTTGTGGTTGTGTATGAGAATGGCGACATGAGCGGGGTTGTGTGATGAATATCTCTCAAGTAAACATTCGGCGCGTTAGCAATGCTGCGCGATCGTACGACACCATTCGCATCTGGATTGATGGCAAGCCGTTTAGCCGTGATCTGGTTGACGACTCTGACATTGTCTGCGCCAAGCGCATAGCCGACGAATGCGGGGCTTCTTTTATGTACGATGAGGCGAACGCCGATCGCGTGCTAGAAGTGCTTGACGGCTGGGCGAAGAGGGCTTAGAGTTCACTTGTGCCGCAGTGGCCGCAAAGGGGAGATAGTGTCTGTAATTCGTTGGATTGATCCTCGCAATGGTGTAGAGATGGAATTGGTTCATGAGTCTGGGTGCGCAGGATGCAGTTATCAATACACGTTTTGCCCCGATGAGCGGGCGGATTTATCGGAGGCTGCGCCGCCCTGTGGTGATCGCGTCTGGCGTCCTGTTGCTCAAGGATTAACCGATCTGGATCGCGAGCTGTTGGCTTCGCTTAAGGGCATGGCGACCATGTACTGTGATTTAGTCGAGGGCAGCGACGCAGGCTACTGGAACCCGGAAGATGAACCGGAGGTGAAAGCGGCCCGCGCAGCCATCGCTAAAGCTGAGGGCAAAGATTCTGCTTGACGGCACCGCCTCAGGCTCATACACTGCATTCATGGGTTGAGCACGGAGCGAGACCCGAGCCAAAGAGTACAGATCATGGAAATCGCCCTCGTCGCAAACTGGTTCGATGCCGAAAAGCTAGAGGCCGTCAAGGCGGAGATGATCGCCGCTGGTGCGCCCAAGATCCATGCGGTGTGGATGGAGTGCTATGGCGTGTGGGCGGCCCTTGAGGGGTGCCACCGCGTCCGAGCCGCTCATGCGCTCGGGCTGATTCCGGAAATCATTGAGGTCGAGTACAGCGATGAGCTGATGACCCAAGACAGTGGCCTGTACGGCTACGACGGCGATGACGATGCCACCGTCTCCGAGATCGCCGATAACGCCAACCGCGCGACCGTCCTGTTTTTCGAGGACTGACCCTCGCCCCTTCGCTTGGATTCTTGGTATAGTCCACCTAAGGCGCATGAACTGCATCATGGGGCGCACAGTGCGGCCCGCAAAGGAGAGAAAATGAATAGTCCAGAAGTAGAACGCAGGCTTTCAGCCCTGTCCAAAGAACTAGGTATTAGTGAGCCGTTTAGGTCGCTAGACGACCTGATTGATGCGTACAAGTCATCCCGGGTCTTGAATGGGCAACTAAGTGCAGCGAACCGGAATCAAGTGCGCGCGGGGTATGAAGAGGGGAAAAAGAGGGCGCTAGAACACGCGATGATGTACGACTACTTCAGCCGTGAACGACTGCGCGGAATGACTCTGGCTGAACTGGCTGAGTTGTTGGCTGATTGAAATACCAGTTCCGTGCATCACCCGCTTCGGCGGGTTTTTGCTTTTGTATAATGGCGAAAAGGAGAAGCTATGGTGCGACCACGAAAGATTATCGAGGATTCAAAAATTCTTAACGATGAGGCTATTGATAGTTCAGAATCTGTTAAGGATCAAGAAGTAACGGTTGAAGATGGGAAAATTTCCCATTTTGTCAAGGTTCATTCCCCAGTTCGGTGCAATGTTCGTCGGCAGTCGGGTGAGGTTATCTCGTTGATTGAGGGCATCAATGAAGTGCCTGATGATGTGGCAGATCATTGGTACGCTGCTGCTCACGGGGTCGTGAGGGTGTGATGATTACGCTTGATGCCGTGACCTTTCGTGAGCTGTTCCCTGAATTTCGGGATGTGGCCGCGTACACCGATCCGATGGTGGAGCTGTGGCTAGAGATCGCCGGAAAGCTGCATGATGCTGATCGTTGGGGCAATCTGATCGACTACGGCGCAGGGCTTTTCGTTGCTCACAATCTCGCGCTCTCGGCGATGGATGGGCGAGCCGCTGCGGCTGGTGGTGCGCCTGGGCAGGCTGCAAGCGGCATTGTGTCGTCTAAGTCGGTGGATAAGGTGTCGGTGAGCTATGACACCAGCGGCGCGGCTGAGGCCGGCATGGGGGCGTGGAACCTCACTAGCTACGGCACTCGATATATCAGGCTGGTGAACCTGATCGGTATTGGCCCTATTCAGGTCGGAGCATCGCCGGTGATCCAATCTGCTGCGGCAGGTGCTTGGACGGGTCCGGGGATGTGGCCGGTATGAAGGGACTGAAGGTCACGGGGCAGGGTATGGATAAGATCATGGCGGATCTTGCCAAGCTCTCTAAGACTGACGTGTTGGTTGGATTCCCTGAAGGTGCGCCGCGTGCTGATGCTGAAGGCCAGACTAACGCTCAATTGGCGTATGTCCATGACAATGGAGCGCCTGAGAGAAATATCCCGGCCCGCCCTTTCATGCAGCCGGCGATGGATGATTGCAAAGAGGCGCTAGGGAATAAGGCCGGCCAAATGCTGAACGCCATCAATCAAGGGCGGGATGTTGTCGATCAAGGCTTGCATCAGATTGGCCTGATTGCGTCAACGGCCATCAAGGAAAAGATCAATAGCAATATCCCGCCTGAGCTGTCGGATCGAACGCTTGAAGAGCGACAGGCGCGAGGCGTGACGCGGACTAATACGCTAGTGGACACTGGCGCGATGCGTAACGCTGCAACCTACGTGATTAGGAATAAGTGATGGCAATTATTCATTTGCATGTGAAGACGGCGGACGGGTGGATTACCGTCAAGCCTAATGGCCCAGACAAGAAGGGTTCTCACGTTAAGATCGGCGCTGGTGGAGTCATTGAAGCCGGCATGGGCGGGAAGTTCAACGGCCAGAAGCTCAAGGAGGTCCGCAAGTCGTTTGAGGGGCCTAAGAGTCATCAGGCTAAGCCGTACCAAGAGCCCGAGAAGCCTAAGGCAGCGCCTCAGCCTACTGCAAAATCGCCGGCAAAACCCGCGCCAGCGTCACCCAAGTCGGTTAGTCAGAAAGTCGCCGCTTCGCCCTCGTCTGGATCTGTGCCTGACCCAGCACCAAAAGCCGCAGCAGTAAAGCCTCCTGAAGTCGCTTCTCCGTCTGGAGCCTTGTCGCCCGCGAAGCCCTTGGAGATTAAGCATCATTCTGTGGGCAAATACCAAGCCCTAGAGGATCTGTTTAATCAAGCGCAGGCGGCGTACAAAGCAAAGCCGACGCCCTTCGCGAAAGAGCGGGTTGATGCGGCGAAAAAACAAATGATTGCCGCAAAGCATGAGGTAGAGCGGGCGGCTAACGCTCAAGGCAAGACTGTTTTGAGTCCGGCCGAAGCGAAGGGATTCAAGGCTGGAGGGGGCTCGACGCATGGGGCCAATGCCCGGTATGGCATGGAGGCGCACGAGGCAGCCTCAGTAAAAGTAACTCCCGGACAACAGAAGGCGATTGAAACTTACTCGGGGGAGGCTTATCAAGCCATTAACGGCGGGCTCAGGTCCGGCAAGGTTGACGGGGGGTTGTCGTCTACAGTCAAGGAGTTAGATGGGATGTTCAAAGGAGCCTCCACTAAAGAGGATATTGTGGTGTATCGAGGCGTAAGCCCGGAATTTGCGGCAAAGCTGAAGGTAGGCAGCGAATTCTCAGATCCGGCGTTTTCTTCGACCTCCACCAACTATATGACGGCCCGATCGTTCGCGGCAGGGCAAGGTGGGGCGGTGTTTGAAATTGTCGTGCCCAAGGGATCTAAAGCGGTGTCGCTGGTGCAGTCTAGTGGTTATGGCGACCTAGAACAGGAAATGCTTTTGAATCGGGGCGGCAAATTTAAGGTGCTTGAGGTAGAGTCGGCGAAGGGTCGCCCATCTAAAATTGTGTTGGAGTATCAAGGATGAGTAAGCGATATTTTGAAACGGGAGAGGGGATTAAGCTTGATGATCCTAAGCCGTCGGCTCCCGCTGTGCCTACGGCGAAAGATGCCGCTGAGAAGGTTTTGGAGGCTGCCCGCAAGGCCGGATTGGTGGCTACACCGAAGGGTAAGTGATGCCTACGCTCGATGTCGGATGGGTGGCGATGGACCCGGCTTTCGCGGATGGCTTCGATTTGATCCGCAGAAACGAGACGGTGAACGGGTATGGTGAATCTACTGTAACCGAACGCGCTATGGGGAAGAAGTACGGCACGATCACGCAGACCGAGCCGCAGGGCTTTGATCGGCGCGACGACGGAACCATTTCCATGCGGGGGCTTTCGGTCGTGACCACGGCTCAGGTCCGCAGCGCGTCTAGCGGTAATCAGCCGGACATCATCGTGTGGTGTGGTGAGCGGTACACGGTCACGAGGGTGGAGCCTTATCACCGATTTGGACGGGGCTTTTATCAAGTGCTGGCAGAGATTCAACAGAGTCAGGCAGGAGTGCTGTAATGGCGAAGCATGTGCATCTATGGCAGACCCGTGACGGATGGGTGACGGTCAAGCCAAACGGCCCCGAAAAGAAGGGGGCTCACGTCAAGATCGGCGAGGGAGGGCGGATCGAAGCGGGCATGGGAGGCAAGTTCAACGGGCAGAAGCTAGGCGAGATCCGTAAATCCTTCACGGGTCCGCAGAGCCATCAGGCAAAGCCTTACAGTGAGCCGGTTGACAAGCCCGAGCCCAAGTCCCAGAATGCGGAGCAAGGGGCCACGAAGCCCGCCACTACCGCCAAAGGATCAGCCATGACCACGAAGCCCGCGCACAGCATCTCCACTGAAAAGACCTGGGGTATCGAACATTGGGATAAAAACATCTCTTCGGACGGAAATGTGATCCGCTTGAATGGGCTGGCCGCCGTCAAGGCTGCCCGTATGGCGGGGTTCAATCCGGGGCTTAATGGATCAGGTGGCATTATTGCCGGCAAGTCTCTGGAAGAAGTGAAAGGCAAGATTGCTGAAGTGGTCCAAAAAGAGGCCGACAAGTCCCAAAAGTTCGCGCAAGCCAATGAGGCGAATAACGCTGCGCTGCGGGCGGCTGCTGCGTCTCGGGTTTACCTGAATGTGCCTTTTGCGGAAAAGGAAAAGGCTAAGGCGGCCGGCGCAAAATGGGATGCGGATAAAAAGAAGTGGTATGCCCCCACTCCCGAGGCAGCGCAAAAGCTGGCGAAATGGTCGGCGACGCCTGCCCCCGCTCCTGCTGCCTCTTCTTCTGGGGGGACTTTGGCAGAACTGAAGGCGAAGGCCGCAGCATACCGCCGTGATATGCTGGAAGGGGGCGGCGGATTTAACCCTTTTGAATCGCAAATCCGCGAGCTTGAGGCCAAGCAAAAATCGGAATTTGAAAAGCGTAATGGCAGTTAACAGCACGCAAGCAGGCTATCTAACGGGCTCTACAGGCCCCGTTTATGACTCGCCGCTAGACAGGGTAATGCACGACGTTATCGCGGGCGTCACGGGCCTTCCAGGGGCTTTAATCCGCCCTCGATGGCAGCCTGAGCCGCCAGCTACTCCAGATATTGCGGTGAACTGGATTGCCTTCGGGAATATGGGGGAGAAGCGCGACACCTTCGCCCATGTCTCAGAGATCAATCAGGGCGACATGGGACAAGACGTGACACGGACGGAGGAAATCAAGTTCCTCGTGTCCGTCTACGGGCCTCGATGCAACGAGTATGCCGCGATACTCGCCGATGGTTTTATGATCGGGCAGAACCGCGACGGACTAATCGATTTAAACGCATCAATCGTCTACTGCACTGACGCCATTACAGCCCCGGCGCTGATTAACGGAAAATGGGTTAAGCGGGCGGACATGGAGGTTATGGTAAGGCGACGCACGGTCAGGCGGTATAATGTCGCTGCTATCGAGTCGGCGCATCTGTCGCTTGATACTGAGGTTTCTCAAACTGCCATCAACATCGAAAGGTAATATATGGCTACAGGTCTGCCGGTATCTCGGCTAATTAAGGTATCTGTCAACCTGACGCCGAAAGCTGCGCAGGCTCAGAATATTTCGTCCCTTCTGATTCTCGGCTCGTCCGATGTTATTGACACTGTGGAGCGGATGCGGTCCTACTCGTCGCTTGACGCTGTGGCGGCTGATTTCGGCACGACTGCGGCGGAATACAAGGCGGCTAATCTGTGGTTCTCGCAAACCCCGCAGCCGACTGATCTGAAGATCGGTCGATGGGTTTCGAGCGCCAGTAAGGGTAAGCTGGTCTGCGCTACGCTGTCGGCGGCGGCTCAGTCGCTTACCGCATGGCAGGCGATCACGGCGGGCGCGTTCCGGTATATCAAGGACGGCGGCACGCTGACCACGGTGTCGGGCCTGAACTTCTCTGCTGCAGCAAACCTTAACGCTGTTGCCGGCATCATTCAGGCGGCCGTGGCTGGATCCACGGTGGTCTGGAACGCCAGTTATTCGCGCTTTGAGTTCACGTCTAGCACCACCGGCGCTACCTCGTCGTTTGCGTTTCTTCAGACTCCGGTCAGCGGCACTGATATTGCAACGATGCTTGGCGGCCTGTCCACTAGCTCGGGCGCGTATCTCGTGGCTGGGCAGGCTGCGGAAACTGCTATCGCGGCGGTGACTGAGTTCGATAGCCGATTCGGTCAGGCGTGGTATGCGCTTCATCTCGCCAACGGATCCACTAACGCCGATCATCTGGCGATCGCTGCTTACATCGAGGGCAGCAACACCAAGCACGTTTACGCCGTCACGACGCAAGAGGCGGGCGCCCTGGTGGCGGCTGATACGGCTAACATCGCTTACCAGCTTAAGCAGCTCAAGTACGCCAAGACCTTCGTTCAATACTCGTCTTCGAGCCCCTATGCGGCTGTCAGTGCTCTGGCGCGAATCCTGACCACGGATTACACGGCCAATAACACCACGATTACCCTGATGTTCAAGGGTGAGCCGGGCGTGAGTGCTGAAACTCTGAACGCGACTCAGGTTAATACCCTTGCGGCCAATAACTGCAATGTGTTTGTTAACTACAACAACGATACCGCCATCATTCAAAATGGTGTGATGTCGTCGGGTGAGTACGCGGATACGGTGCTTGGTGCGGATGCTCTGTCTATCGACCTTATGACCGAGCTTTACAACCTGATGTATACCTCGCCGACGAAGATCCCGCAGACTGACGCGGGCATGAATATCCTTGTCAGCAAGTGCAATCAGGTTTGCGAGCGGTTCGTGAATAACGGCTTCCTCGCGGGCGGCGTGTGGAACTCGGGTGGCTTTGGCTCGCTGAAGCAGTACGACTTCCTCGCGGCGGGCTATTACTGCTATGCCGGCCGGATGGCTAATCAGTCTGTGGCTGATCGCGCTGCACGCAAGTCGACCACGATTCAGATTGCCCCCAAGCTCGCAGGCTCGATTCACGAAGTCGTGGTTGGCGTCACGGTCAATCAATAAGGGGTAGAAAATGGGAATGGTTTACAGTTTCCTGGATGTCAATGCGGCGCTGGTGGGCCCTGGTGGCTTTATCAACATGGGCGCCGGCTCGGGCAACGCTGAAGAAGGTATCACGATCACCCCCACGGGCGAAAAGAACGTGATGACGATTGGCGCTGATGGTTCGGGTATGCATTCGCTTCTGGCGGATAAGTCGGGCACGGTCACAGCTCGATTCCTTAAGACCTCGCCGACTAATCAGCTTCTGGCGGCGATGTATATGTTCCAAACCTCCAGCGCCAGCCAACACGGTCAGAACGTCATCACGATCACCGATTCCCGTGGTGATGCCATCATCTGCCGTAGCTGCGCGTTTAAGAAGGCGCCTGACCTGAACTACGCCAAAGAGGGCGGCATGGTTGAATGGGTCTGGGATGCCGTCTATATCGACCGCACGCTTGGCGAGTAATACCTAGCGGTATAATTGGGGCGTCCCATTCGGGCGCCCTTTTTATTTGGAGAGAAGAGAATGACTGAAATCGAAATCAACGGCCAGACTTATAAGCACGGCAAGCTTGATGCCCGAAAGGCTTTCCACGTCGCCCGCCGACTTACCCCGATCCTGGCGGGTATGGCGAAGGCTGTGCAAGCAATGGAATCCGCTGCGCCTGAAGCCCGTAACGCCGTAATGCTGGATTGCATCGCAGAAGACATTTCCACGCTGTCGGATGAGACGCTGGATTACGTCATTGACGCCTGCATGGCTGTGGTGTCGCGCAAGCAGGCAGACGGCCGGTATATGTCTGTCATGACGCGGGGCAATCTCCAGTTCGCTGATATGGGTATGGATGAGCTTCTGCAACTGACTATTGCTGTTTCGATGGAGTCGCTCGATGGTTTTTTCGGACTGCTGAACGGCGGGGGTGGCTCGCCGACAGGCTGACCGATCACGGCTCTATGGGGGTAGAGCTGCTGTCAATGCATGAAGGGGAGGAATGGTTAATCCGCCCCGTGTTGGAGGGGATGTGTAAGTATGAATCCCTTTTGGACGGCACGCTAGACCTTGAGGATATCGTGATCATGAACGAGGCGCTAGATATTCGGTCGGAGAATCACTACAGGATGAATAAGGCGATGGAAAATGGCAAGTGAAGTAATCCGCGAGTATCTGTTTAAACTCGGGTACTCTGTCGATAAGACGACGGAGAAGAAGACTAACGAAAGCATGTTCAGCGCCACGCTGAAGGCTAACGTACTGGCGAAGGCGCTAGAGAAGGTCGCTACCGCTGCCGTCGTCATGGTGAAGCAGTTCGGCGCTCAGATGGATGCGCTGTACCACGCCTCCAGACGCGCCGATTCCAGTGCCAACAACCTGCAAGCCCTCGAATACGCAGCCGAGCGAGTGGGGCTTCAGGGTGGGCGCCTGACCGATATCCTTGGTGGCCTGAATGATGCGCTTCAACTAGACCCCGGCAAAAAGGGGATGATTGAAGCAATGGGCATTGATACCGCGCAAGATAAGGCTGCGGTGTTGGTGCAGCTCATGGAGAAACTATTCTCCATGAATGACACGATCGGGGCGAAGTTTGCGGGCGACCTTCTGGGGATGTCGCAGCAAGAGTATCTTCAGCTCAAGCGCAACCGCGCCGAGTTTTATAAGGCGGTAGAAGATAAGCAGCGAGCGCAAAAGGATTCCGGCGTCGATATGGACAAGGCTGCAGAGGCCGGCCATAGGTACGCCAACGCGCTAAGGAATATCACTGATCGCCTAGCTGCTCTTCGGGACATGCTGAGTATTCAGCTAGTCGGCCCGTTTGAATCTGTCACCAAAGTTATCGAAACCTCGCTAGAGCGGATGACCCGCATCTTTGGCCGATGGGCGCAAACCAGCGCGGCATTCGGCAAGGGGTGGCAGGGGCTCAAGGATTTGATGACCGGCGACAAGGGCGGATTGAAGGCGATGAAGGAGGCCGTAGAAGACCTCCAGATCGTCATGAGGGCCAAGGAACTTGCGCCGGATTACAAAGCCCCTGAGGGCGAAGCTCGCAAAACCGCGCCGGGCCTGAGTCAGCTTCAGCCCGCGCCCCCTAAGCCGGCAGTTGCGTCGGCTGCCCCGCTGCCAGCAACAAAGGCCATGCAGATGATCCCTCAAGAAGGGGTCGCATTTGCGAAGGCTGCCGCTGATCGCCTTCAAGTGCCGGTCGAGTTCATCCTCGCCCAGCTTCGCAACGAAGTCGGCCCCAAACTTGACAAGGCTATTGGCCGGTTCAATTTTGGCAATATCAAGGCCGGCAAGGGATGGAAGGGCGACACCGAAGAAAAGACTGTTCACGAGTATGACAAGGCTGGCAATAAGTTTTTCATGAAGTCGGCTTTCCGGTCATACAAGACACCGGAAGAAGGGGGCAAAGACTTTGCTGACCTAATCACGAGGCTATACCCCAAAGCCATCGGCGCAAAGACCCCTGAGGACTTCGCCAAGGGGTTGCAAATGGGTGTAGGTGGGCGGCAGTACGCCACTGATCCGAAGTATGCCGAAAAGGTCGCGGCAAACGCCAAGGCGCTGAATCCTACGATTCAGAACACCAACACGTTCAACATTCAAGGCACTGACCCGAAGGCAGTCGCGGCTAACGTGGCGGGTATGCAAGATCGGGTGAACGCCGACGCGGTGCGGTACATGGGTGGAGTGATGCGATGAAACTAGTTGGCGCGCTTTCTCTGGCTGGTTTGGCCTATCAACAATTCCCCTTCCTCGCCAAAACGATTCAGCGACAGATAGGCGTGCTAATGCCTCACGTCGTCATCCGCGAGCAGCACAAGGACGAATTGCAGATCACGGATCACCCGATTCAAACCGGATCACCCGTGTCCGATCACGCCTTCCGCCTGCCGGCTGAGGTGACGATTGAGTGTGCGTGGTCGGAGTCGCCGCAGTCTAAAAACCTACTTGACTCGGCTATGAATATCGTCGGGTCGGTAAAGAATATCGCCTCAGTCCTCACTGGCGCCGGGCAAGACCAATCCCGCGCGATCTACGAACTACTGCGCAAGATGCAGGATACGGCGGTGCTGCTGAACGTCACCACGGGCAAGCGTGTCTATAAAAACATGCTGCTAAAATCCCTCGCTGTTACCACGGAACCTGAGACGGAAAACGTACTCATGGTTACGGCGGTGCTTCGAGAGGTGTTTATCGTGGATACTAATTCGGCAACCCTGAGTAGCAATCCAGATAACCACGCGGACAAGAAACAAACGCCCTCCCTCATGGACAAGGGTAAACAGGCTGTCACAGCGGCGAAAGGTTTTATCGCAAAATGAATGCCTATGAAATCCCGCTAGAGCCGGGTTCTCAGAGATTCCGTGTCGATCTTGGCGGCGTGGAACACTCGCTGTTTGTGCGGTGGAATGAGTCCGCGTCGGCTTACATCATGGACATTGCCACGGCCGCAGGTGATGCCATTGTGTCGGGCATTGCCTTGGTGACTGGCGGTGATCTGCTGGCGCAGTATGGCTATCTAGAGATCGGCGGAGAACTGCACGTCCAGACCGATCACGACACCGACGCTATGCCGACGTTTGACAGCCTTGGCACGACTTCTCACGTTTATTTTGTGGTGCCGTAATGCAGTTCTGGAAACGTCAGGCGGGCCTATTTCTGAAGCGTGGGGACAAGGTTCTAGACTTGTCTCAGTTCCGCTTCACCTTTCAAACTTCACAGGTAGACGACGAGTCCCCGAACAACTGTCAGATTCGGGTTTACAACGTCAGCCGCGAGACGTGCGAAGAGGTCGCCAAGGAATTTACGGAAGTAGTGCTTCAGGCGGGTTATAACGGCTCTCAGGGGCTTATTTTTGAGGGCGGAGTACGTCAGTACCGGATTGGCAAAGAATCGCCTACAGACACGTATCTAGACATCCTGGCGGCCGATGGCGATTTTCTGTTCAAGTACGGCCAGACCGCTACAAGCATTCCGGCCGGCACGCCTCAGTCAGATGCGCTGAAGATTGCTGTAAGTGAGGCAAACAAATCTGTAGCCTCTGAGGCGGGCAAAGTTGGCGCCTCCAACGTCACCCCCTCTGGTCTAGGCCAATACCCCGCTACGGGATTCGGCGGCGTCTACCCTCGCGGGAAAGTGATGCTTGGATCCATGTCCGACATCTTTAGAAATTTTGCACAGAAGGCGGCTTGCACTTGGACAATTTTGAATGGTCAAGTGCATATCATTCCGCTGGATTCATGCCTTGACGGGCCGCCAGTTGACGTGAATGTCAATACCGGCCTGATCGGCATGCCTGAAACCACAGAAGCGGGCATCAAACTAAAGACTCTGCTGAATCACAAGATATTTCCGGGCATGCGAATCCGCCTGAATAACCGGGAAATCAATCAAACCCTGTTGGCGAGTAATACCCTTCCCGTGGCCTATAACTCCTACACGAAAACTCAGCTCATGGCGGTGACGGCGGCGGATGGCCTTTATCGCGTCTATGTCGCCGAGCATGAGGGGGATACTCGCGGGGCTAATTGGTACACGAATATAATTGCGCTGGCAATCGACGAAAGCACAGGAAAGGTCATGGCAAACTAATGGATCGGCGCGAGCGGGTAGAAGATCAATACCTAGGCAATATCTCCATGCTGACCGGCTGGCAGTCTAAAATATGGACTGCAATGCCGGGCAAACTATTCAACTACAACCCGACGAAAAACACGGTGTCGGTTCGGGTTTCGATCCTTATCCGCCAACGTCATGCGGATGGAACTTTTTCGTCGATTCAGGTTCCTGACTTGCTGGATTGCCCCGTCTGCTTTCCTGGCGGCGGCGGGTTCGCGCTGACATTCCCTCTGGCAGATAACGACGAATGCCTAGTGGTGTTTGCGTCGCGCTGTATTGACGAGTGGTGGCAGTCTGGCGCGGATCTGAATGAGCAGTTCGAGTTTCGGATGCACGATCTGTCCGACGGCTTTTGCATCCCTGGCGTGCGTTCTGTTCCTAATGTGCCGGGGAGCATCTCCACGGCTAACGTGCAACTGCGGTCGGATGACGGTCAGTCGTTTATCGAGATCGCGCCTAGCCACGATGTCAAGATCAAGACGCCTAGCACGGTTACAGTGATCGCTGACACGAAGGTGATCCTGCAAACGCCGGTAGTGGAATGCACGCAGCAATTGAAGGTGGCCGGCCTGATGACGTGCTCTGGTGGCGCTGTGATCACTAGCGGGCTATCGGTTGACGGCATCGCATTCGGCACACACAAACACACGGGCGTGTCTACTGGCCCGAGCAACACGGGAGGCCCCACGGCATGAGATACCGCGCACTAGACAAAGATGGAGATATGCAGTTCGGCCGCTCTGGCACGGTTTACGCCGACACGCCTGAAGCTGTGGCGCAGGCCGTCCGGACCCGGCTTAACCTCATGGCGGGCGAATGGTTTGCCAATCTGGCGGAGGGTACACCCTACAGCTCTGAGGTTCTGGGCACGCTGACGCAGGGCACCCGAGATGCGGCGATTAAATCCCGTGTGGCAGAAACACCCGGGGTGGAGGAAATCACGGATTACTCTAGCTCGGTCGAGAATCGGGTTATGTCGGTGTCCGTGACTATTTCCACTATCTACGGGTCCGCCACGGTTGAACAGACCTTTTGATAAAATAGCAGCATGGCACTAACTCCGACAATTTCAACCGCAGGAATTACCGCCCCGGCATACTCTGAGGTACTGTCGGAGCTTCAGGATTCCTTCCGCTCGATTTACGGCTCTGATATTTACATCGAGCCGGATTCGCAGGATGGGCAATGGCTGGCGATTCTCGCCAAAGCGATGGATGATAGTAATCAATCGGCTATTGCTGTTTGGAATAGTTTTGCCCCTGCAAACTCTCAGGGCACACAGCTTTCTAATCTGGTCAAGATCAATGGCCTGCAGCGCAATCAGGCTAGCAACTCTCAGGCGGTGGTGCGCATCACAGGCCAGATTGGCACGACGATTGCTAACGGCAAGGTTCGGGATGATCTTCAAAATACGTGGACTCTGCCGGCGTCGATTACCATCCCTTCGGCTGGATATATCGACGTGACGGCTACGTGTGACGTGCTTGGCGATATTTCTGCGCCATCTGGCACGATCACTCAGATTGCCACGCCCACGCGCGGGTGGCAGTCCGTCACGAATCTGGCGGCAGCATCCCCGGGTGAGCCGGTGGAAACTGACGCCGAGCTTAGGGCGCGCCAACGGGTGTCTACGGCCCTGCCTAGCAAGACTGTGATTCAAGGGCTTCTGGGTGAGCTTCAGGCGCTTCCCGGCGTCACTGAAGTCAAGGTCTACGAAAACCCTACTGGCGCCACTGACGCAAACGGCATTCCCGCCCGCTCAATTGCTGTAGTGATTAGCGGCGGAGTCAATACCGCGATTGCGTCGGCGATCATGCGTCACAAGACACCCGGCGTCCCGACTCACGGCGCGCTGTCGGTCAGTGTCTCGGACGGCCAGGGCAATACCTACGCCATCAAGTACGCCAACCCAACGCCAGTGACGATCGGGGTGTCTCTGACGCTGAAAAGCTTTGCGGGGTACTCGGCTGATGTTGCCAACGAGATTCGTTCGGCGCTGGTAGCTTATATCAACGCCCTCCCTTTTGGCGACGATGTGATGATTTCCCGCCTGTACCTGCCGGCGCAGCTTTTCGGCTCGGGCAATGCCTCCACGTTTGAACTGATGTCGCTGCAGGCAAACAAGAACGGCGGGGCCTTTGGCACGTCGGATATTGCCATCGCCTACAACGAAGCCGCGTCTAGTGCTGTCGGCAATATCACTATCACGGTGGTCTAATGGCGCTGGACTATACCCAATTCATCACCAGCCAGCACAAGGACAAACAGAAGTTTGCGGCTACGGTCGCGCTCACGGCTGGTTATTGGGGCGCCATGTCGGATCTGTATCAACAGATTGCCGGCCTATTTGATCTGGATACTGCGCAAGGAAAACACCTTGACTATATCGGGCAGTGGGTCGGAATCTCCCGCCAACTCAAGATTCCTATTGCGTCGGCTAATTACTTTTCTTTCGACATCGCGGGGCTTGGATGGGATCAAGGCCAGTGGAAGCCCGGCTTTGCTTCGTCGACTGAGGTTGCGTCACTAGACGACATTAGTTGCCGCGCAGCTATCCGGCTAAAGATCGCGGCGAATCAATGGGACGGCACGCTAGGCGCCTTCATCGGCAAGCAAATCATTCTAGAGAATCCGACTACGCCAAATGTAGTAACATATATCGACAATCAGAATATGACGTTTTCGGTAAAAGTGACTGGCCCGATGCCTAGCGATTTCCTGAAAACAGTCATCCTGCAGGAAGAACTATTCCCCCGCCCTATGGGGGTTTCTCTGTCGTCCATTACCTACGCTTAACGCATGGCAAACCAATACCTTCCTTTTGCCGTTGGGACGTCGCCCAACACTATGACTTATTCAGCCTATGCCGCGCTTCCCGCCGTTGGCACTGGGTTTGTATCCGGTGTGGCATCGTCGGAGCAATTTAACACTCTCATGCGTCAGGTGTCCGTGCCTACGGCGGGCCTAGCGCAGTGGGCGAGCGACACGGCGGGCGTAAACGCAAATGACGACGGCAGCACGACAAATTTTAAGGCGCTGCTTGATTCGGCCTTCTCAGCAAAACTATCGCCGTACCTACTGAAGTCAGGCGGCATGATGACTGGGGATCTTTACCTTCGGTCGGCTGAGGGGTTAAATGCTTGGATTGGTGGCACCGGGGATGGCGCCAGTTATTCAACCTATAACTTTGCCATACAAGGCTGGTATGGCCTGGGTTTGATCGACTATAGTGGTAGCGTTAATGGTTATTACGATTTTCGCGCCGGAAAATGGGATGTGAGGGGGGGATTTTTTGTAAATGGCGCTAGGGTTTGGGATCAAACCAATTTTAACCCTGGCAACTACCTTCCGATTTCTGGCGGAACGCTAACGGGCCCGCTCACGCTTCCGAATGGGGCCATTGGCCTCAACGTCGGAGACGATGCGCGGATCAGTGATCGAAATATGTCCGACACGGCGTTTTTAGAAGGTCAACAAAACTCCGACCGAGGGTATATAAATTTCAGCAGTACACCTTATAACGCCCTTGGCGCGATCAATGGTGGTCCTCTGACGTGGCGCGGGTCGGAGGTTATTCACTCTTCAAATTTTGGCGCGTACGCGACCGCCCTTGTCAACAACCTGTTTACTTGCTCTAACGGTAATACCGGATGGGCAAAATACTCGACCGGACAAATCGAGCAATGGGGTCAGGTCTATGTCGGCGACCTCGGAAGTAGTGGAATCTCATCGTCTTTCACGTTCCCAATCGCATTCCCTAACGCCTGCAATAGCGTTCAACTCACCTGTTATGACGCAAACAACATCGGCCGGGCTATCCCTGCTGTAACTTCCGTTCCGTCTACAACTGGCTTCACTTTCCGCATTGACGAGGAGTCCATCCTTGCTCAAAACATCACGGTATACATTACCGCACGGGGTTACTAATGGGTATGTATTGGTCTAAATCAAAGCTCGGCTTTTTCTGCCATGAAATCCACGGCGATAGTATGCCGCATGATGCCGTGGCAATCAGCGATTCTGAATACCGGCAAGTAATCGAGGATCAGGCGCAAGGCATGATAATCTCCTGCTCCAATAGCGAAATGCCTAACACCGTATCTCCGTTGGATCTTCCTATTTCTTTTGATGAAGTAAAAGTTAGGTTTACCGGACTGGTGCAGCGTGAGATTGATTCTCTAGCTGCCTTATGGGGATACGATTCAGTGCTGAGTGCGGCCACGTATTCGGCCAGCTCGATTCCTCGATTTAAACAGGAGGCCCTGGCCTTGCTGGCATACCGGGACGCCATGTGGGCATGGGCTAATACGTTTACAGATCCTGGCGTAATGACTGTGCGAGAATTTTCCGAGCGTATCGGCGCGATCATGGCTTCTGCCCCGGCCAAGCCCAACCGACCGGGGGAATAATGTCCGATCACACTGCGTCTGGCGCCGTGGCCGGGTCTATATCCAGCGGCATAGTCGGGGCCTTGGCGGTCCTGGGCGTGCCCTGGGATTTGCTCGTTTGGGGTGTGATCGGTTCAATTTTCGGTCTGTCGTGGGCGCCTGAGGCGGGCCGGCTTCGAGCTATTTTCCTATTTTCTTGCTCTGCTTTATCATCAGCTAAATTCGGGGCCGCTCTGGCTGCGTGGCTGTTTAAGTCAAACCTAGATATTGCCGGCGCTATTGCCTGCGGTCTGGGTATAGTTATGCACCCGCTTTTGGCGGCAATCGTTGAATCGATCCCGTCCTATATAAAATCTAAGGCGCAAAAATGATGCAGTATCTCATTAACGCGGCAGTGGGAGGTTTCGCGTTTTTATGCCTAACGGCTCTTTTGATTCGGCTTAATCACCTTTCATGGCAAACACATAATTGTTTGATCGTGGGACTGCATGTCGGAATGGCAATTATGTGTGTTTTGCTGTTGTGGCGCTGCACCATTCTTCACGATAATGCCGGATTGTTTGATCTGGTCGCGACATCTAACATCTCTTTGTGGGTGTTTTATTCAATGGAAGAATGGGTCGATAATCGCCCACCTCAGAGGTTTGAACGATGAGCGCACTATTTTCTTTTCTCGGCTCGGCTGTATTTCGCTGGCTATTCGGCGAGATCCTTGGAATAGTCAAGGCCCGCGAAGAGCGAAGCGCTGAAATCGCCATGCTGCAGCTTCAGCACTCGCTAGACCGGGAGCGCGAAGAATGGCGCCGGCAGTCCGTCAAAGA
>JACCDQ011760035.1_pt1 | contig 19789 bp, 18 predicted proteins | sample 7446031 | NCBI WGS metagenome assembly JACCDQ01 (sample SAMN15323442, study PRJNA562643) | freshwater metagenome | isolation source: river surface water | place: USA:Blue River Watershed | collected 2017-08-17
CGACGTGGCCGTGATGATCCACCCCGAAGACGAGCGTTACAAGCACCTCATTGGCAAGCAGGTCAACCTGCCGCTGTGCGGCCGCACCATCCCCGTGATCGCCGACGAGTACGTGGACAAGGACTTCGGCACCGGCGTGGTCAAGGTCACGCCTGCGCACGACACCAACGACTACCAAGTCGGCCAGCGCCACAAGTTGGACATGATCTGCGTGCTCAACTTGGACGCCACTGTCAACGACAACGCGCCAGAGAAATACCGTGGCCTCGACCGCTTCGTGGCCCGCAAGGCCGTGGTGGCCGACCTCGATGCCGCAGGCCAATTGGTCGAGGTCAAAAAACACAAGCTCATGGTGCCACGCTGCGCCCGCACCGGCCAGGTCATCGAGCCCATGCTGACCGATCAGTGGTTCGTCGCCATGAACCAAGTCGGCCAAGGCGACGCCACCGGCAAGAGCATTGCCCAAAAAGCCATCGACGCCGTGCAATCGGGCCAAGTCAGCTTTGTGCCCGAGAACTGGGTGAACACCTACAACCAGTGGATGAACAATATCCAGGACTGGTGCATCTCGCGTCAGCTCTGGTGGGGGCACCAAATTCCCGCTTGGTACGACGAAGACGGCAAGGTCTATGTGGCGCGCAACGAGGCCGAAGCGCAAGCCAAGGCCCCAGGCAAAACTTTGAAGCGCGACGAAGACGTGCTCGACACTTGGTACTCCTCTGCCCTCGTGCCTTTCAGTACTGTGGGTTGGCCAGTAGCTGGCGAGGGTGCCGGGACTGGACGCAGCGACATTGCGAGCGAAGCGAGTGGGAGCAAGGCCGGTTCCGGCACGCTCGCCAGCGGCACAGCCGACTACGACCTCTACCTCCCCAGTAGCGTGCTGGTCACCGGCTACGACATCATCTTCTTCTGGGTCGCCCGCATGATCATGATGACCACGCACTTCACGGGGCGCGTGCCGTTCAAGCATGTGTACATCCACGGCCTGGTGCTCGACGCACAAGGCAAGAAGATGAGCAAATCCGAAGGCAACGTGCTTGACCCCGTCGATTTGATCGACGGCATTTCACTGGAGCCGTTGCTCGACAAACGCACCCAAGGCCTGCGCAAGCCCGAGACGGCACCCAAGGTACGCAAGCAGACCGAAAAGGAATTTCCAGAAGGCATCCCCGCCTACGGTGCCGATGCGCTGCGCTTCACGTTTGCGGCGTTGGCCACGCTGGGCCGCTCGATCAACTTTGACAGCAAGCGCTGCGAGGGCTACCGCAACTTCTGCAACAAGCTGTGGAACGCCACGCGCTTCGTGCTGATGAACTGCGAAGGCCAAGACTGCGGCCTGAAAGAACACACCAAAGAAGAATGCGCGGTGGGCGGTCCATCACATGGCTACCTGAGCTTCAGTCAAGCCGACCGTTGGATTGTTTCCAAGCTGCAGCGCGTTGAAGCTGAAGTAGCCAAAGGTTTTGCCGAGTACCGCCTCGACAACGTGGCCAACACGATTTACGACTTTGTGTGGAACGAGTTCTGCGATTGGTATTTGGAAATCGCCAAGGTGCAAATCAATGTGGGCGACGATGCCCAAAAACGCGCGACGCGTCGTACCCTGATTCGCACGTTGGAATCCATTCTGCGTTTGGCTCACCCCATCACCCCCTTCATCACCGAAGAGCTGTGGCAAACCGTGGCCGTGGTGGCAGGTCGCAAAGCAGCCGATGACACAAGTGCCTCAATCAGCATCGCCGCTTATCCTGTGAGCCAACCTGAACGCATCGACGAACACGCTGAGGCGTATGTGGCCCGCGTGAAATCACTGGTCGACGCCTGCCGCAACTTGCGCGGCGAGATGGGCGTGTCACCTGCCACTCGCATGCCCTTGTTTGCGTTGGCCGCGAATGCAGAAGAACATGCGTTCATGAAAGGTGTGGCCCCTGTGTTGCAAGCCTTGGCCAAACTCAGCGAAGTCAAAGTGTTTGACGATGAAGCTGCATGGTCTGCTGCGGCCCAAGCTGCACCTGTGGCCGTGATTGGCGAGCTGCGTGTGTGCTTGTTCATCGAAGTGGATGTGGCCGCAGAGAAAATTCGATTAGGCAAAGAGGTTGAGCGTTTGCAGAACGAAATTGAAAAAGCAGGTTCGAAACTCAAGAACGAAGCCTTCGTCGCGAAAGCCCCGCCTGCTGTGATTGAAGAAGCGAAAAAGCGCGTTGCAGACTTCACCGCCACGTTGAACAAGGTGCAAGAGCAGCTTGTCAAATTAGGGAAATAAAGCACATGAAAAACAAACTCACCAAAGCCGTCTTCCCTGTTGCAGGCATGGGCACACGCTTCTTACCTGCGACCAAGGCCAGCCCTAAAGAAATGCTGACCGTGGTGGACAAACCGCTCATCCAATATGCGGTGGAGGAAGCCTATGAGGCTGGCATTCGTGAAATGATTTTCGTCACCGGTCGCAGCAAGCGTGCCATTGAAGACCACTTTGACATGGCCTACGAGTTGGAAACCGAACTTGAGGCAGCAGGAAAACAAGCCTTGCTCGACATCGTGCGCAGCGTCCAACCCGATGACATGCAATGCGTGTATGTACGGCAAGCACGCGCCCTGGGTCTAGGTCACGCGGTGTTATGCGCCGAGCACTTGGTAGGTGACGAGCCTTTCGCCGTCTTGTTGGCCGATGACTTGATGCGCGGCAAACCAGGGGGTCCAGGCGTCTTGAAGCAAATGGCCGATGTCTTTGCACGCACGCAATCGTCTGTATTGGCCGTACAAGAAGTGCCTTTAGAGCACGTCCATCGCTATGGCGTGGTGGCAGGCAAAGACTTGGGCAATGGCTTGGTCGACATTCAGCAAATGGTCGAAAAACCAAAAGCAGAAGTGGCGCCATCGCGCACGACCGTGGCTGGCCGCTACATCTTGACCCCTGCCGTGTTCGAACGCATCCGCGCTGGCGGGCGTGGCGTACAAGGCGAAATTCAACTCACCGATGGCATTGCGGGTTTGTTGGCCACTGAACAAGTGCTGGCTTATGCCTACGAAGGCAAGCGCTACGACTGCGGTAGCAAAGTTGGTTTTTTACAAGCCAGTGTGGAGTTGGCTTTAGAACATGCGGAAGTCGGCGACGAGTTCCGAGACTACCTCAAGCGACTCAACGTCGCTTGAGAATGTGAACAAAGTCGTCACCCACCGTCTCTTGGGACAACAGTTCATTCCCAGTTTGTTTGGCGAATGCCGCGAAATCGCGAACTGAACCCGTGTCCGTTGACACCACCTTGAGCACTTGGCCACTTGCCATGGTGGCGAGGGCTTTCTTGGCTTTCAAAATAGGGAGCGGACAGTTCAAACCCCGCGTGTCAATTTCTACATCAAAGTTCATGCAGGAAACACTCCAGTCGACAAGTAGCGATCTCCTCGGTCACACACGATGAAGGCAATCGTGGCGTTCTCGACCTGCTGCGCAATTTGCATCGCCACCCAGCAAGCCCCCGCGGCTGAAATGCCAGCAAAGATTCCCTCTTCACGTGCCAAACGACGGCACATCTCTTCGGCATCGTCTTGGCTCACGTAGACCAATTCATCCACGTTGCTGGCATCGTAAATTTTAGGCAAGTACTCTTGAGGCCATTTTCGAATGCCTGGAATACGTGAACCCTCTGAAGGTTGAGCACCGATGATGCGTATGGCCGGATTCTTTTCTTTTAAATAACGTGACACACCGGTGATGGTGCCCGTCGTACCCATGGCACTCACGAAATGCGTGATGCGTCCCTGAGTTTGCTCCCACAACTCTGGACCGGTCGTCTCAAAATGAACGCGTGGGTTGTCCTCGTTGGCGAATTGATCGAGCATGCGGCCTTTGCCTTCTCTTTGCATGCGCTCTGCCAAATCACGCGCATATTCCATGCCGCCACTTTTCGGCGTCAAGATCAACTCAGCACCAAACGCCTTCATGGTTTGTGCACGCTCAATCGACAAGTCTTCGGGCATGATGAGCACCATACGATAGCCCTTAATGGCAGCAGCCATAGCAAGTGCAATGCCCGTATTGCCCGAAGTGGCCTCAATCAAGGTGTCGCCGGGTTTGATATCACCTCGCTCTTGAGCGCGTTGAATCATCGATAACGCTGGACGGTCTTTGACAGAGCCAGCAGGGTTATTGCCCTCCAGCTTTCCTAAGATGATGTTGTTGCGTTTGCCGTTGTCTACGGCACCAATTCGCTGCAAGGCCACCAAAGGCGTCTTACCAATCGCGTCTTCGATCGTGGGATAACTTGGATGTGAACTCATAAGACCACTACTGTGCCACAAGTTAGCCCAGTCCAAGGCTTCACCCCCTCAACATAGGGGCCAGCCCTTACGTTTGCCAACGAATTTTCAAAACATTTCAATTTACCTACGCTTGTACGCATGGCAATGCCATCTCTGACAGCATCAAGGAGATACGTCGTGAAAGTTAATATTTTGATCGAGGTGTTAAGAAAGTACCGATACAAGTCAAACGCTCGTCCAATCGATCACAAAAAAATCGAAACCTCTGATGACGAGAAAGACCTCTATGGCAAAGATGTAGCTGGCTATAGCATCTTCATCGCCACTGTCCTCACATTGCTCGCGATTGCGCTCATCGCACAAGCTTAAATTCAATAACAGCAGACGAAAAAAATCCCCGTGTATTTCTACACGGGGATTTCCAGCCTAAGGATGACTGTGTGCTTTGTTCAAACACAAGCCAATGCTACCGAGAGACGCCTCCATTGCACATAGAACATTAGCACTAGAACCCAAAGTTAAGACGACGTTTTTTCTTTGAGAACCGAGAGTTTTGACTCAATCACTGAAATGACTTGTTGAAAACTGACGGGCTTGTGTAATACAGGAATATTCAAGTTCGAAAAATATTGAATGTGAGAGGGTGATGTGTCTGCAGTCACAATCACTGCAGGAATTTCATCGTTGAAAACCTCTCTGAGTTTGTGAATCATTTCAGCACCAGAACTGGTTTTTAAGCGGTAATCGCTGATGATGAAGTCAATGGCACTGGCATCGAGTACGGCCATTTGCTCTTCAAAAGCTTTCTCATCCAACGCTATCTTGATGACCGAAGCGCCACGTGTTGTGAGCGCTTGAGAATAGGCCTCTAAAACGATCGGATCATCCTCAATCACTGCGATTGTTTTTCCCGATATGGATTCAACTTCATTGTTTGTCGTTCGACTGCGTGAGCCATGAACATCCAACTCATCCTCATGCGAAGTGACTGGGTATCGGGTCGCAATTGTGAAAATCGTGCCGCGATCCAGTTGCGACTCGATCGAAATATCAGCGCCAATCAGCTTGCAAAGTCGACTCACAATGGATAACCCCAAACCTAGGCCATCATGATGATCGCGTGTTTTATCCACGCGAAAGAATTCTTGAAAAATTCTGGACTGGTCTTCGATAGATATGCCGCACCCCGTGTCAGCCACAGAGATGTGCAAGCAATCTTCATGACTAAAAAACTTCACCACAACTTCACCCGTGTCTGTGTAGTGAATGGCGTTATTGATCAAGTTCAAAAGCAGCTGACTCAAAAGCACGTCATCTCCCAATGCGTACTGATGCGTCACATCAAAACGAATTCCAAGATGCTTATGCAATGCATGAGGCTTGACAATTTCATTGAGCGAAGCCGCCAGTCGGTCAATCGAAAAAAATTGGTTGTTTGACTTGAAGCTCAGGCTGTCCAATTTACTGATGTTGAGCAAAGACTCAAACATTTCGTTGAGCGTGACAACGCTGTTTTTGATTTTCCCAATCGTGACTCTCTCACTTGGTGGAATTAGCTTCACATCTAGGGAATCCAGATACATATTGACCGCATACATCGGCTGACGTAAGTCATGACTGGCCGACGCTACAAAATTAGACTTGGCAACATTGGCTGCAATGGACTGGTCACGCTCAACCGCAAGCTCTTGGTACAACGTTTCATTACGCAGTCGCAAACGAACAGATTCTTCAAAGGTTTTTGAGAAATTTTTTGCGATCTTGATGACACAAATGAACAAAATCGAAATGCCGATTGCAAATGGCCAAGGAAAGATGTCCCGATTCCACAATACCGTCGATATCGCTGGGACCATCGTTGGAATGATGAAGCTATAAAAAGTTGGCCAATGCACACAGTAGCCAAACATGCTGTTGAACATGCCCCCGGCCGTGACATAGAGATAAATCATGCGATTCATCGCGTCTAAATCAGGCACCAGCAGCACCCAGCCTAGACCCCATCCAAACCCGATCAACCCGACGCCCAGAGTCACCACGTTGAGATCTCGTCCAGGGTTCGAGATTTTTTCTTCCTTGTACTCAAGCTGCGAGGTTGTCCACGTTCTGATGAACGTAGCGATGGCCATATAAGCCAGCCAAATTCCTAACTTGATGGGGTCCGCATCATCATGAAAAAGAAGAAGCGCAAAAATGGGGGCCAAGATGTTCGTCACAGTCACAGAGCGCGCTGTCTTGACGATATAGGCGGATTTTTGCTTTGCGATTTGAATCGAAGACAGATTATCAAAATCTGTTTGATGCGTAGATGCGGGCATCGTGCTTGTCCGCCATTCAGCTATGAGCGGATTGTCATTAACGGTGTTCGATTTTGATTCCAAAATAATGGAAATCCAGCCTTCCCGCCTAGAACCTTAGCTCTAGACTTTCGTGATTTTTTTCTCCAAATAATTCTTTTAAATGAACAATACCTCGGTGGTAATCGATTGTTAGTACAACTAATCGACTATTGTTTATTGAAGTGTTCTTGCTTAGCATCAAAGAAAAATTACTCTTTATGCCGAAAAAAGCTCTTTTAATAGTTGATGACCATCCTGTTTACAGAGACGCTTTAGGCGAAAAATTTTGTTATGAATTTGCGAAGTGGCAACTCCCGGTCAAACTCGCATCCGACACCGTTGAGGGCGTGTCGTTACTCAACAGCCTCAACGACCACGAATGGGTTGTCATTCTGGACATCCTGCTCCACGGCATCAGCGGAGAAGCAGCCATCGAGCTCTTTAGAGCGCATCCCAACGTCAAACATGTGGTTGCAATTTCGGGGCTTGATGAAAGCGAATGGGGCAAACGTGCGCTTCGTTCTGGTGCCTCAGCGTTTATTTCTAAAAATAACGTCAGTCAATTCATCTGCGACCGAGTCAAAGAACTGATGGAGATGCCAAGTGAACAGGCTCCAAGCACTGATCACTCACCAACGTTTCGTTTGACCTCTAGGCAAAAAGAAGTTTTGACACTCATCGCCAATGGGCATCCGAACAAAATCATTGCGGATCAACTCTCGATCAGTGAACAAACCGTCAAGATTCACATCAATCAAATTTTTCGTGAACTCAAGGTTTTTAACCGTACGCAAGCGGTTTTGATCGCACAAAAATTCTTGCTCGTTTGACGGGTGGCGCAGACGTCTTAAATTTCCCCCTAGGGTAAAGTAGCCACCGATTTGATAAGAGCCGGTGGCTCCTTGGACATGAAACTCGTCATTACCCTGAACTTTGCAATTCTGGCCGTCATCATGGTCGGACTTTTTGCGATTGCCAGAAACAACTACAGACTGCTGGATCAATCCTCAAAGTATTGGTCTATCGCCATTATTTGTGATGCTGTCGGGTTAGTGATGTTGGGCGTGTTGTTCCTAACCGTGCCAGACTTTAATAAACCCAACATCTCTGGCACGTTTGCGAACACACTGCTGTTCGCATCAACAATTTATCAAGCCATCAGCATCCGAGCATTAAACACTCACATTGCGAAACAAACTGAACGGTATGTGTTCGCAGGGGTTTTGCTATTTGCCGTCATCTGGGATTTCACGCGTTTGAACACAGATACGAATACTCGAATCATGCTTTTTGCTGTTTACGTTTTCTTCTCATTGCTGTGGCAACTGCAAGAACTTAACAAGAACGTCAACACCGCTTCTAGTCAAATCAAGATCATTCGTTTTTCAGTCAAAGGTGAGCTTGTTTTTACGGTGATTCGCTTCTGCGCCGTGGCTGTTGTTTCTATAGAAATCGCCCATGTCGAAGAGTTGCCTTTGGTCGGTCTTTTCTCGTTGTGGATTTTGTATGCGCTCAAAATCGTCGTCTACGCAGGTCTTTTAGCCTATTGGACAGAAGACCTCGCCAAACAAAAAACGAAGGTTGAACTTGAGAAACAGCAATTCAAAGCACTGAGCGAAGCACAAGAACAATTGATCGCCGACCTAGGCCGATTGAACAAAGCCGCCACAACGGGAGTCATGGCGGCATCTATCGCCCATGAGCTAAGTCAGCCCTTGCAGAGCTTGGTACTCAACATCGACTCCAGCCAAAAAGAAGCAAAAGCAGCGAATCCTGATTGGGAGTTCATGCTTGAACTGCTGCATGAACAGTCATCCAGCGTCAACAAAATGATTGAAGTGATCGGTGCCATGCGAGGCGTTTTTGCAGAAGGCGCGGCAGCAGACGAGCAGGTGAATTTATTTGAGTTAGTCAAAAAATTAGCGGTCTTCATTGACTCGCAATCGCACAAACGAGGTGTGCAGGTTGAATACTTCAACCATGGTCACCCTTTGATTTGCGTGAGACCTGCAGAAATTCAACAAGCCATTTTGAATTTGGTTGCCAACGCGTTCGATGCATTAGACGCAGAGACGGGCACTGTGAAGAAGCTGCGAATCTCTGTACAGCAAGTGGATGAACAGGTGTTCTGTCGTATCGAAGACAACGGAAGTGGAATTCCTGAACACAGGCAAGACCAAATATTTAAGTTCCTTAAAACAACCAAATCAACCGGCATGGGGCTGGGTTTATGGTTGACCAAATACATTGTTGAAAAAAACCACGGCCAAATATCTTTAGGCCAAAGTGAGCTAGGTGGCGCTATGTTTACGATTCAACTGCCAGTTGCGAAAACATCGCCATCTCTGGCTAACGCGTCTTAGTTTCGCCGTGCCAGACAAAGAAAAGTTCATCGAGCACAAGTTTTCTGATCCCGTGCCGATGTAATCGACTACCGTTTAATGCGGAGCCGCACCGTCTTTCGACGTTTCATCGTCCACTCATACACAACATGCGCCAAGTTTTTTCACAGCAGGCCATCACGCCGCAAAATCTGTGTCATAATATCAGTCTTCTCTCCCGTGCCCGGGTGGTGAAATTGGTAGACGCAGGGGACTCAAAATCCCCCGCCGCGAGGCGTGCCGGTTCGATTCCGGCCCCGGGCACCATCGGTACGACGTACCGTCCTGACTCGATAGCGCGCCATCAATCTTATGAGTGACGACGACTTTTCCGGCATAGTCAGAAGTGGCTCACAGCACAGTGTTTCAGTTTCCGAGCACACGGGCAACGCCAAAACTCCCAAAAATATTGTGGTCTCGCACGAAGAAGAGACCGAGGCTCGCAAGCGCGCTTTCGAAGAAAAAGCACAAAAAGCCTTAGAAGCTAAAAAGGCTTTGGATGCGGCGTTGGCAGAACATACTGAGCACATCGCACCAGATACAGCGGCCGATAGCAATGTTCAGAAAATTGCAGCAGCAGCTCGTTCAGACAACCGTCAAACCACGCCTGCAAGCGGCGCATCCAGCACAAATGTGCAAAACGTCTCTACAGATGCAATAGATGCCAATATTCAGAGCATCGGCACAGACAACATCCAAGCCAACATTCAGTCTATCGGCGCTGATAAAGGCATCGCTGCAAATATGCAAAGCGTCTCTGGCAGTGTGATAGGCGCTAATCAGCAAAAGTTAGACACGGACACAAAACTTCAAGACAACCGTCAAGGCATCCCTACGGACGCCATCACCACCAACACACAACATGTGGGTAACGATTCGATTGCCAGCAACAAGCAAGACATTCCCGTTGACCCAGTCACTGCGGCCAACCGACAGGGCATACCCACCCAAAATCTTGCTTCCAATGTGCAGGGCATCCCGACAGACGGCTTAGACAGCAACCGCCAAGCCTTGGAAAACGGAGGTTTCAGCGATAACAACCAAGCGCTGAATCAAGATGACGTAGGCCTCAATCGTCAAAGCTTGGGAAACGATGCACCTGCTGCACCTAACTTACAAGGCTTACCTAAAGACGAAGCCATCAACCACCGAGAAGGGTTGCCCACAGAGGTAACGCCTAACAACAGGCAAGGCATTGGCACGGATTCGATTGGCAAAAATGAGCAAGCAATTCCCAACCTAGGGATGCATGACAATCAACAAGCACTGCCCCAAGACAAGCTGTCTGACAACAAACAAACCCTAGCCAAAACACCCGCGATGGGTGACAACCATCAACCAATTTCGACCCCTGCCGCTGCATTGAACAACCAAGCAGTGCCAGAAGATGGCCCTCCTGGGTTAAATCGACAAGGCGTTGACAACGGAAAAATAGAGTCACATTTCGAACAACTGCCGTCCGAAGGTGTTGAACGAAAAACAGTGAACTTTGCAACGGGCACGTCTGCCAACCCATCCGTACAAGCCAAGGCTGCCAAGCCCGCTGCGAAAGTTGCCGTACGCAAACCTCTCAGCGCCGCAGAGCTCGAAGAAGTCAAACACAAACGTGAACAACTCAACGATGCGTTTCATGGAAGATTGGCCGGAATCAAGCAAAACGTCGATGCGTTGAATCACCGATTGAGCGACTTTGAGGAAAAGGTTCACAAAGAAGATGCCAGTTTAGAAAAAGGTGACCCTAACAATTTCAAAGTTGATTTGGATTAACGACTGTCACCCAAATGCCACTCCGCTAAGCCGACTCCCTCTACGATAGATGCCTGCCTCACCCGCAGGCATTTTTGTTTTTGGAGTTCTTGTGAGTCACTTATTTTCTGAATTCACCCTTACCTCACCACAGGGCCCTCTCACTTTAGCCAATCGAGTCGTCGTCGCTCCGATGTGTCAATACTCGGCAGTGAATGGCCATGCGACAGATTGGCATTTGGCGCACTGGGTCAATATGCTCAACAGTGGCGCTTCGATGTTCATCATCGAAGCGACGGCGGTGGTGCCTGAAGGGCGTATCACACCTTTGTGCCTAGGTCTGTGGGACGACAGCACAGCGGCAGCCTTGCAGGACGTACTCCACCGCGCACGCAAATTAGCTCCACAAGTGCCCGTGTGCATTCAGCTGGCACACGCAGGACGAAAAGCGTCAAGCGCAACACCGTGGGAAGGTGGTCAGTTGCTCACACCAGAACACGGGGGCTGGTCTACCGTGGGTCCGTCGGCGATTCCTCATCTCACACAAGAAACGCCCCCCCACGCCCTTGATGCCCAAGGCTTGGCGCACATCAAGCAAGCATTTGCCAAAGCCGCTGAACGCGCACAAGCCATGGGCATTGACGCGATCGAGCTGCACGGCGCGCATGGCTATTTGCTGCACCAGTTTTTGTCGCCCATCGCCAACCATCGCACCGACAACTATGGTGGCAACTTTGACAACCGCACACGCTTTCCCATGGAGGTGTTTGAAGCCGTGCGCGCAGTTTTCAAAGGCTCACTGGGCATGCGCATCTCTGCGTCTGATTGGACAGAAGGTGGCTGGACCCCCGAAGAAACCGCCGACTTTTCGCTACGCTTAAAGCTGGCAGGCGCAGACTTTGTGCACATCTCATCAGGCGGTGTATCTGCACAGCAAAAAATAGCGTTGGGTCCCAACTACCAAGTGCCTTTTGCCAAATTGGTGAAGCAAAAAACACAGATGCCGACCATCGCAGTGGGGCTCATCACCGAACCACAACAAGCAGAGGACATCATTACCCAAGGGGATGCCGATTTGGTTGCCCTCGCACGTGCCTTCCTCTACAAGCCTCGCTGGGTATGGGAAGCCGCCGCCGCTTTGAAGGGCAAGGTCACAGCCAGTCCGCAATACTGGCGTTGCATGCCCCGTGACGCACAAGGCATTTTTGATGCTGTACACATGGGCCAACGCTGAGCACTCAAATCAATAGGAAACAAGCCATGAAATCACTCACACACCGCCGCAGCCTTAACGCTGCATTGCTGGCAATCACTGTGTTCACCACGGGCGCGAGCTTAGCGCCACTGTCAGCACATGCTCAGGTTGACACCTACCCAAGCAAACCCATCACCTTGGTGGTACCTAACCCACCTGGCGGTTTGGTGGATACCTCTGCACGTTTGGTGAGTGAACCTTTGGCACGCATCACTGGTCAATCGGTGGTGGTCGACAACAAGCCCGGTGGCAGCGGTAACTTGGCCTATGGCAACGTGGCACGTAGCGCGAAGGATGGTTACACCGTATTGGTCTCGTACTCGGGCTATCACATTGCCAACCCCATCCTGATGGACAAGCTGCCATGGGACTTGAAAGACCTCACGCCCGTGGGCCTCATCACTGTGGCCACCAATGTGATTGCAGTGCACCCATCGGTGCCAGCCAACTCTTTGAAAGAGTTCATCGCATGGGCCAAACAAAACCCGGGCAAGATCAATTACGCGTCACAAGGCAATGGGTCGGTATCGCACATCGGGACAGAAATTTTCAAACAACAAACCGGCATTGAAATGACGCACGTGCCCTACAAGGGCTCGGGGCAAGCCATTCAAGACGTGTTGGCTGGGCAAGTGCAGGTGTTCATCACCACACCGCCCTCAGTCATGGGCCATGTGCTCAACGGCAAGCTCAAAGCCCTGGCGGTCACAGGCAAAACACGCCACCCACAACTCCCGCAAGTGCCCACTGCAGCAGAAGCGGGCTTGAGTGGTTTTGAGTTGGAGTCTTGGGTGGCTTTGTACGCACCCAGCGGCACACCGAAAGAAGTGGTGCAAAAACTGTCAGTCGATGTCAAGCGCAGCATGGAGCAAGCTGAAACCAAACAACGCGCGGACGCTGCAGGTGTCGAGGTGCGCTACCTCACGCCAGACAACACCACCAAACTGCTAGAGCGTGACACCGTCAGTTGGGCCAAGGCCATCAAGGCGGGCAACATCAAGTTTGATTAAGCCAAGCCCGATTGGGCATCGGCATAGCGCAGCTGCAAACGCAGCTCGCGCTTCATGCGTGTGTTCACCAAGCGGCGCGACTCGCTCATGAAACTCAGCTGCATGGCTGGTAACTCTGTTTGTGCTTGTGCACGGTTGATGCGTGGTGGCTTGGTCAAACCATATAAACCGGCCGCCATGTCGAAGTAATCGCCCATCAACCACTGGCTGTCGTCGTTCACGTTGTAACTGCGTTGAGGCTTACCACGCCACAGCGCCAGTTGGCAGGCACGCGCTAGGTCGTCGGCGTGGATGTGGTTGGTGAACACATCATCCTCACGCGCCAGCACAGGCGTACCGCGCAACAAGCGTTCACGCGGGGTACCGCCCTCGCGATCAGGCGCATAAATACCGGGGATGCGCAACACGCTCACACGCGTGGCGTTAGATCGCAAGCGCCCCAAGTGACGCACACGCGCTTCGGCATCCACACGTCGGCGCGCCCTAGGCGTGATGGGGTTCAGCGGTCGGTTTTCCGCCACCCATGCGCCTGCGCAATCGCCATACACACCACTGGTTGAGCCGTACACCATGCTGAGCGGCGCACTGCGACGCATCAGCAAACGGGTCAGGACCAAGGTACGTGGATCGGTCTCACCTTGCAGCGGGGGCGGGGCTAGGTGCAACACGCGCGTGGCCCAACCGGCAAGACGCTGCAAACTGGCAGGTACATCCAAATTACCCACCACAGGCGTGACGCCTTGGGCGCGCAAAGCGGCCACACGCGCGGGGCTAGAGGTCAGCGCCAGCACCCGCACATGGCGCTGGGCGCGGACCACGCGCTGGCCCACGTCACCACAACCGATGATGAGCAAACGCTCGCGTTTGAAGCGAGAAGGCAAGGCGCCGAGGGGGGATTGATTGGAAGGCAAAATACACCCTATAAAAGTTCAAGGATACCCAAAGATGAGTTTCAACATCACGGTCCAACCCAGCGGCCGCGCTTTCACCGCCACCTCTGACGAAACCTTGCTGGCCGCAGGCCTGCGCCAAGGCATTGGCCTGCCCTACGGTTGCAAAGACGGCGCTTGCGGGTCTTGCAAATGCAAAAAGATTTCAGGCGAAGTCACCCACGGCAAGCACCAAGAAAAAGCCTTGTCGCCAGAAGAAGCGGCCAACGGCTTTGTGCTCACCTGCTGTGCCACCGCCCACAGCGATGTGGTGTTGGAGTCGCGCCAAGTGGTGGAAGAAGGTGCGTTCCCCATCAAGAAAATGCCAGTGCGCGTGGTCTCTTTAGAGAAAGCATCGCACGATGTGATGATCGTCAAACTGCAACTGCCCGCCACCGACCCGATGAAATTCCACGCCGGTCAGTACGTCGACTTTTTGTTGCGTGACGGCGACCGCCGCAGCTACTCGATGGCCAATGCGCCCCACACCTTGGTCGAGGGCGCCCCCGCGATTGAGCTGCACATTCGCCACATGCCCGGTGGCAAATTCACCGACCACGTGTTTGGCGCGATGAAAGAAAAAGAAATTCAACGCATCGAAGGTCCACAAGGCAGCTTCTTTTTGCGCGAAGACTCTGACAAACCTTTGATTTTCTTGGCCTCGGGAACCGGCTTTGCACCTATCAAAGCCATCTTGGAACACATGCAACACAAAGGCATCACACGCCCTGTGTCGCTGTACTGGGGTGGTCGCCGCCCTGACGACCTTTACATGAACGACTGGGTTCAAGCCAAAGCAGCGGCGATGCCGAACCTCACCTATGTTCCTGTGGTGTCTGACGCTTTAGCGGAAGACAACTGGACAGGTCGCACAGGGTTTGTACATGCCGCGGTCTTACAAGATCACGCCGACCTCAGCGGCCATCAGGTGTATGTCTGCGGTGCACCCATCGTGGTGGACTCGGCCCGCGCGGCTTACACCCAAGCAGGCTTGCCTGCAGACGAGTTCTACGCGGACTCGTTCACCTCCGCCGCCGATAAAGCTTAAACACGAAAGCGCATCCCATGCCAAGCACACGCCTCCCCTCTCGTCGCACACTGATTCACGTGTTGGCCACCTTGATTCCTTTAGGGGCGGTGATTGGCATGTCAAGCGCGTCTGCACAAAGCTTCCCCAGCAAACCCATTCGCTGGGTGGTGGTAGCACCGGCGGGCTCATCGCTTGATGTGATTGCACGTGCCATGCAAGACAAACTCAAAGACAACTTGGGGCAGTCTGTTGTCATTGAAAACAAGCCCCAAGCAGGTGGTACTTTGGGCACCAACGAAGTGGCCAAATCTGCGCCCGATGGTTACACCTGGGTCATGTCATACAACGGACCGTTGTCATACGCACCCTACCTTTACCCCAAGCTGCCGTATCAGCCGCTCAAAGATTTGCAGCCGGTCATGATCACGACCTCTCAGCCGAATGTGATTGCAGCCAATGCGCAACTGCCTGCCAACACCATGCGCGAAGTTGTGGCCTTGCTCAAGTCCTCACCTGGCAAGTACAACTTTGCATCGGTCGGCAACGGCAGCTCGTCACACCTGACGATGGAGTACATCAAAGCGGTCACCCACACCTATGCGGTGCATATCCCTTTCAACGGCAGCCCACCTGCTGTGATGGCCACCATGTCGGGCGACACACAATTGATAGCTTCTGTGCCCACAGTCATTGCGCCGCAAGTCAAGCAAGGACGCTTGAAATACTTAGCCGTCACCAGCGCACACCGTTACCCTTTGCTGCCTGATGTGCCCACGGTCGCTGAAAGCGGTGTGCCTGAACTCAAAGGTTTTGAGGCCTTGGCGTGGAATGGTGTCTTGGTAGCAGCCAACACACCCAAAGAAATTGTGGAACGTATCAACCAAGCACTGAATGCAGCCCTCCATGATCCCGCGGTGAAAGACCGTTTGAAAGCAGCAGGGCTTGACCCGATTGGAGGCACGCCCGAGCAATTCACGAAACTCATCCACGATGAGTCCGTCAAATGGGGACCGATCATCAAGCGCTCAGGCGCACGCATTGACTAAGCTGTATGCGAACCAACACATCCCCTCACCCACACCTCAACGTCAAAGACATTGAGATCTCGCGCCCCTTGCATTGGCTTGCCCTTGCATGGAAAGACATGGAGCGCAGCCCCACAGCGGGCGTGACGCATGGTTTGATCCTGGCGCTGATTTCGGGTGGTTTGTTTTGGTTTGCACGTCATGACTTTTGGTGGATCGCAGCCATGTTGTCTGTGAGCATGCTGATTGCACCTTTGCTCGCAACAGGGCTGTACGACATCAGCCGTCGCCTTGAACGGGGCGATGAGGCTTCGTTGATGGACGCGTTTCGCATCTGGACCTGCGGGGACAAACGTTTGATTCACTTTGGGCTGTTGCTTGCCGCATCCTGCGCTGGGTGGTTGATTTGCTCTGCCGCACTGATTCAATGGATGTTGCCTGCCAGCGTACACACACCCGCCGACTTTTTGCGTTTGGTGGTCTTGCAACCTGAGTTCGGACTGTTTGAGGTTTGGGTGGTGATGGGCGCCTTGCTCGCTGCACCCATGTTTGCATCCACCTTGGTCACCATTCCTTTGTTGATGGACCATCCCACGCTCACCATTCAACAGGCTGTGCATACCAGTTGGCGCGTGGTGGCCATGAACCCATTCGCCATGGCCTGCTGGGCTGGTATTTTGTGCGTCTTCACTGCACTCGGTGTCGGTTCAGCCTTCTTAGGCTTGCTGGGTGTCGTGCCTATGTTGGGTCACGCCAGTTGGCATGCCTACCGTGACTTGGTGGCTTACGACCCAACGGTTCACTGAAGTTTTATGACAGAAGAACAATTCGCCCAATTCGGGCTGACATTCGGCGTGGGCGGCTTCATGCTGTACATGCTGTTCATTATTTTTCAGCTGGCCCGCGAATCCAAAGCCGGTAAGTTCGGGACCTTTGTGTTGTTCTTGGTGCTTGCCTTTGGCATGCTAGGGTTTGTCGCGAAGCAAGTGCTGATTTGGATGATGGAGGGCTAGGCCCTCCTCGCTCACAAAGGCTTATTCGCCCAAATAAGCTTCACGCACTTTGGGATCGTGCAGCATGTGCTGCGCATCGCCACTTAAGGTGATCAAGCCTGACTCCATCACATACCCACGGTCAGCAATTTGCAGGGCTCGGCTGGCGTTTTGTTCGACCAACAAAATCGTCACGCCTTGCGCTGACACCTCTTGAATCACTTCAAAAATTTTGTCCACCATGATGGGTGACAAACCCATGGAAGGCTCATCCAACAACAAGACTTTGGGGCGACTCATCAGCGCACGCCCCATCGCCAGCATTTGTTGCTCACCGCCAGACATGGTGCCTGCCAATTGATCGCGACGTTCTTTGAGGCGGGGAAAAGTGGTGAACACCCGTTCGATGTCTTCGGCAATCGCAGCGTTATCGTTGCGGATGTACGCCCCCATTTGCAGGTTCTCCACAATGGTCATGCGCGTGAATACGCCACGCCCCTCGGGCACCATCACCAATCCTTGCTGTACCAAGTCCCAAGGCCCTAGGCCATCCATCGTTTGACCTAGCAGTTGAATGTGTCCACCGGCCAAAGGCTGCAGACCTGTGATGGCTTTCATCGTCGTGGTTTTGCCAGCGCCGTTGGAACCAATGAGCGACACCAGTTCGCCCTCGCGCACTTCTAGGCTCACACCTTTGACGGCTTGAATACCGCCATAGGCCACCTTCACATCGTTGACGCTGAGCAGCACGGCTGCGTTGTCATGGCTCGCATTGTGGTGTGTCATCTCAATGCCCTCCCGTGCCGAGATAGGCTTCAATCACTTGTGGGTTGTGCTGCACTTGGGTGGGTGTACCTTGGGCAATCACCTTGCCGTAGTCAAGCACGGTGACGCGATCACACAAACCCATGACCAGCTTCACGTCATGCTCAATCAGCAGCACCGTGCGATGGTCGCGACGAATTTTGTCAATCAACTCGCGCAGCTGCACTTTCTCGGTGGCGTTCATGCCGGCCGCAGGCTCATCGAGCGCAATGAGCTGTGGGTCAGTCGCCAAGGCCCGTGCAATTTCTAAGCGGCGTTGGTCGCCATAGCTGAGCGTGCGCGCTTTGTAATCGGCCAAGTTGGCAATGCCCACGTAGTCGAGCAGTTCGCGGGCGCGTTGCTCAATCGCCAGTTCTTCGGTTTTGAACGCAGCCGTTCTGAAAATTGCCCCCAGCAAGCCCGAGTGCGTGCGCACATGGCGGCCCACCATCACGTTTTCGAGGGCCGTCATGTCGGCAAACAAACGGATGTTTTGAAACGTGCGTGCAATGCCAGCTTGCGCCACGCGATGCACATCGGTCGGTTCGTAGGGCTGACCGGCCAACTCAAAACGACCACTGTCGGGTGAGTACAAGCCTGTGATGACATTGAAGAAGGTGGTCTTGCCCGCACCATTGGGGCCAATCAAGCCATAGACTTGTCCACGCTCAATGCGCAGTTCCACCTCGCTCAAAGCTTGCAAACCACCAAAGCGTTTGGAGATCCCAGAGACATTCAACACGAGGTCGCTCATCGCGCACCTCCTTGTGGGGTGAGGTTTTTTCCGTGTTCGGGCGTGGGCCACAAACCACGGGGTCGCCACAACATGATGGTGATCATGGCCAAGGCAATCAGCAACTGACGCAAGATGGCAGCATCCAAACGACCATCGGTCATGGCTTGCAAAGGACTGGCCACATAACGCAACACCTCAGGCAAACCCGCCAGCAACACAGCCCCCAAGATGACGCCAGGCAAATGCCCCAAGCCACCGAGGACCACCATCGCCACAATCATGACCGACTCCATGAGGCTGAACGACTCAGGCGACACAAAGCCTTGAAAGGCGGCAAACATCGCGCCTGAAATACCGCCAAACGTCGCCCCCATGCCAAAGGCCAAAAGCTTCAAGTTGCGGGTGTTCAGGCCCATCGCCTTCGCGGCAATTTCATCTTCGCGAATGGCCATCCACGCACGGCCAATGCGCGAGTATTCCAAGCGGTGCGAGATCACCACGCTCAACACCACCAAGGCGAGAAACAGGTAGTAATACAAAGTGACGGAAGGCAATTCGACAAAGCCCAAGTCCAAACGCTTGGAGAGCGGATAGCCAAACACACTCACCGCGTCGATCTGCCCCAAACCTTTGGGACCGTTGGTCAAGTTCACGGGGTGGTCCATGTTGTTGAGGAACACACGGATGATTTCGCCGAACCCCAAAGTGACGATGGCCAAGTAGTCACCGCGCAGTTTCAAAGTCGGCGCACCCAACAACACACCAAACAAACCGGCCAAGCCTGCTGCCAAAGGCAGCACCAGCCACAGGCTCAAGTGCAAACCATCGGGGAACATGGCGGCAATCCACGGAAACACGTCCGTCAAATGTGGCGAGGCCAACAACCCAAACAGGTAGGCGCCCACCGCGAAGAAAGCCACGTAGCCCAAATCAAGCAAGCCTGCGTAGCCGACCACGATGTTCAGGCCGAGCGCAAGCAACACATACAACAACGACATATCGGCAATGCGAACCCATGCATTTCCGAAATGTTGCAAGACCAAGGGCAAGGTCAACAAAACAGTGGCCATCAACCAACGGTTGGAAAAGAGTTTGTGTGTCATTGCATCAAGCCCTGTCTGCCACGCGCTCGCCCAACAAGCCCGATGGGCGCAACGTGAGCGTGACGATCAACACAATGAACGCGAGGATGTCGGTGTAGTGGCTTCCCAAGACACCGCCTGTTAATTCACCCAAGTAGCCAGAGCCAATCGATTCAATCAAGCCCAGCAACACACCGCCG
>JACCDQ010017020.1_pt1 | contig 19784 bp, 23 predicted proteins | sample 7446031 | NCBI WGS metagenome assembly JACCDQ01 (sample SAMN15323442, study PRJNA562643) | freshwater metagenome | isolation source: river surface water | place: USA:Blue River Watershed | collected 2017-08-17
CTTGTTCGGGCTTCCTCTTGAAGTCCATCCAAACATTGCGATGCAACCAATGGTCATGGCATTCATCACTGAGCCAATGTCGGAAGATGATGCACGCCGAACGATGCATTTCTACGTCAATGACGAAGAAGACGATCAGGAAACATTGCTCATTGAAGGTGAGACGCATGACATCTGAATGCTTCTACTGCGGAGTCATGTATTGTCACTCCGCGAAGAATCATGGCGATCACATGCCAATACCTGAACGAAACGGAGGCACGGACATGGTTCCGTGCTGTTCCGCTTGTCACGACATGAAAGACAGGATTCCACTAACCGAATGGCATTCTGTCGCATGGAAAGAAATCAATGCTTCATGGCCTTCATATGGACGATACACGAGGTTATTCCTGGCGAAGGCATTGTCATTGATGACTGATTTCAATGAGTCTGCCGAAGCTGAACGAAAGAAAGATAAACGAAAGAAGTGACACTCACAGATTTTCAAGCCATGGTGGCTGCATTGCCGACGTACGCTTCGGAGCCACCACGCATGGTGATTCATCGGAAGTATTACAACATGATGGTCCACGCAGATTACAAGGCATCGAAGGCTGTACGCAAAGCGAAGGCACGGAAGAAACGGATCAATGCCCGATGCGGGAGGTCGTAGGATGACAGACAATGAAAAATTTGAAATCGTTGATGGTATTACCGCACTTCAACGAATAAAAGAAGACCCTGAATACTGGATAAGACCTGTGTCATGGAACAAAGAATCATTCTTGGTTTTGTTAAATGACAATAAGACGTTTTGTGCTAGAAACACTTGGGTTGATGGTCAACAAGCAGTTGAAGACATTCTCTATTTACTGCTCAATGAACAATGGGTTTTAGAGCCAATCATTGAAGATGGAGCACCAGATGAAATTTGAACTCGCCTTTGAAGCCATGCGCCATGGCTACTGCATCACAGTGCAGGATAACAAAGCTCTCTGGTACAGATACGATCAACAGATGCAGGCTATACGTGCATATGTGAACAGCCTATTCATGTCATACAAGCTTGACTTCCCTACTGACCGCATCATGACTAAGGGCTGGCAGGTTGGTGTATACATCGAAGGCAATACACCACTATGGCTTGACATTCCAGACGCCCACGACATCGAGCAGATTATGCAGTATGCCGAAATCGCAATGGAAGAACGCGAACAACGACTAGCAGGTATCAAATGACCAAACTTGTATGGATAACGCCCGATGCCGAGCAGGTCATCGGGTATTGCGCTCGAGTCTCAAACCCGGGAAACCAGGACAATCCGGATGTCACTAGACTACTTCGATATTGTGTCGGTCACGGTCACTGGTCAATCTTTGAGATGGCATCGATGTGCGTCGAGATAAAAACCACGAGAGCGATTGCAGCTCAGATTCTTCGACATCGGTCGTTCTCGTTTCAGGAGTTCTCCCAGCGGTACGCGACAGTGGTCGAAGACATCGATGTTCCAGCAATGCGCCTCGCTGGCGCTCACAATCGGCAATCAAGCCTCCCATTACCGAAGGTCGAAGAACTGACCAAAGAACAGCAGGACGCGCTGTATTTGGTCGGTTCTGCCATCGAGTTCTGCACCGATGTCTATCGTGATCTGATGGCGCATGGAATCGCTGCGGAGACTGCTCGCATGGTGCTTCCTCTTTGCACACCGACCACGATGTACATGTCTGGCACCATTCGTTCCTGGATTCATTATGTACAGCTGCGAACCGGTGCAGACACGCAGCTCGAGCATCGCGATATCGCACAGAGCATCCAGAACATCATGCTTGAACATCTGCCGATAACGATGGAAGCTCTGTCGTGAAGTTTGGCGATCTCATGCCACATGCAGACCTTCCTTCTTATGCTGAATACATTGAAGCATGGCAAGAAAAGCATAAACCGAAATATACGAAGTACGAATGTACACATGGTTCTTCTGTTATGACAAAGAAGACAGATGTTCTCGGTCGTGAGCATTTTTATCTAAGATGCACAATCTGCGGACTTCGTATTGACACATTCAAGAAACGAGATCGATTGGTAAAAATGTATGGATTAGCAGCTGTAAATGATGACGATATTGTCGAGCAGATTCGAGATAATCCACTAAGTATACGTAACGTAAATAAGACTCAAATACGTGCGGAATACAAGCGACTATACGAAGAATACGAGCGCGCACGAAGTGGAGTCTGGTGGGAATACCATCGACGATATATGGAATCGGCACAATGGAAGAAACTTCGTGCAGCTGTTCTAGAGCGCGATAATAATCAGTGTCAGGCGTGTGGTTCGACTGATACTTTGCAATGCCACCATAATACGTACGAACGATTAGGCGCAGAGAACATGTCAGATCTCGTCACTCTTTGCACCAGGTGTCACACAAATCATCACATCGAACTAGATATGGAGCGCGAACGCGAACGAATATGGCAAGAAAATCAACTGAAAATCAACCAGCAATTACTCGGGTAGAAGAGAAGCCTGAAGGACTCCTGTGGTTACTCAAAGCGAGCGAGCACGAGATTCTCGAGCGTCTGCACCAGGATGGTGCAATCATCATGATTCATCCGGCGCTCGATGGCATCGTTTCCTATCGCATCGAGGAGAATCCAGCGCACGAACAAAAAGTGGTGCATGTTTGGCGTTAGATGTATAAATCATTTGCCACTGCCTCCCACAGTGGTAAACCAAATAAGTAACAACACCAACAGAAGACCACCGGGTCGCATAGCCCCTGCTTGCAGGACGAAGCCTATGAGTTCGGGTGGTCTTTTGGTTTGTCAGAAATTCACGAAGCCGAAGCCGCCAAACTTGCCGAGCTCGTGCCAGTTCCGCTTTTTCGCGTACAGACCATCACCATCACGCTCGACTGATAGTTCATCGGATGGTTCAGGCGATGTGTTCCCCTCGACTGTGTATACGCCCCATTCCTCGACTCTGGTCACGATGCCGATGTGAGCGATGCGAGACAGTGCCGAGAAGTAGAACAGCGCGAGATCTCCACGCCGTGGACGCTTCGTGGTCGTACCGTCGCGGATGTGCTGGACAGGTAACCACAGGCTGTTTGCCTTGAACCATCTCGACCAGTCTGGACAATATGCAGAACGAGGAAAAGTCTCGTCGTACACGATGCCGAGCTGTGTGGCTGCTTGCTTGTGGCGGAAGCGAACGTGTGCCGCACACCACGGAGATCCAGCAGGGACAGGCGGTTTGCAGGATGCTTGATACGCTTCGACTGCCTTGCCACGATTCTCTCCGACTTCCTGAACGCCAATATTCGCGATGGCCAGTTCAGTCGATAACAGTGCTATTCGGCGTTCATCCATGATGTATACTCCTAACGTCCAACCGGGTTCTAAACCTAATCCTCACGCCTCCAGACCCCTTCCTGGAGGCGTTTCCTTTTTCAGCAGTCAAGCATTCCTTGACAACTCACAAGGATTCCTTGTCACATCAACTTGTAAGAAAACCTTACAAGTTCACCATTTTGTTGACGTCACCAAAAAGGTCAGGAGAACGTCTCAGCATCGTCGCTTGATGACACGATGGTGATTCCATTCGTCGTGTGTGTATAAATCAGATACACGACTCCCAGGCGCCAGTAGCACGCGATCTCATCATCCGAAACATTACCTGTTACCACGTTCGACGCAGATGTGATGACGTTACCCATCGGGTCACGCTTCACGCGCTGGATGTTCGACGAGCTCGTGCGGAAGAAGATGTATTCCATTCCATTCGGGGAGACACAGACTGTTCCGTGTGCCCCGGTCCCGATTGTTGTTGCCACGCTGACTGTGTTCCCTTCGTCGTCGGTTGTGTACCGCTTCACTTCACCGCTGGTCGTATCCACGATGATGATAAGACTCATCGCACCACTGTGCTTCTGGTACGCCAGGCTGAGACATTCCGCGTTCGTGATCGGCGTCGTGACCTCATCCCAGTTCGTTCCGTTATGTGCTCGCGAGTGGTATAGCTTTACGCCACCAGATGCAGTGATGACACCATAGGTCGCTTGCTGTGCTGGTGAGACGTCCGCTGCCGTGCAGTTCCCTGCGAGAGTTTCTTCGCGGAATACAGCTCTCTGGCGCTTCGCACTGTACATCGGATTGACACCGACACTCGATGCTCCGATGACGATGGAGTGATTCGCTTTGCCGAGTCCGAATGGTGTGCCTGTCTGATAGTTTCCAAGCGCGTCGAATGTCGAGTCTGTTCCCCTGGACGAGGAATCGCTCGAGAGCTGAAGCGTCACGGTTCCGGATGTAGCCGGGTCTCCTGACGTATCGAAAACGATGCCATGAGCTGGTCCACGAAGGATGGCGCCGAATGGCAAATACAGCGCGGAATCTGTCCCTCCATTGACATCGAACGGGTCGTATAGGTCTGGAATAAAGTCGCCATTGATGGAGTCGAATAACGTCTGAGCCGTGATGGTTCCTGTTCCGATCTCGAAGCCATACGCGAAGTCTGTTCCAGATGTTGCGTTCGGCGTTGCGAGGATTCCACCACCATACAGCCATGTGCTGATACCAGTTCCACCATTCAAGAAACAGTCGCGCAATGGCGGTTGTGAGACGCTACAGGTACCACTGCCCGGGTACGCCACACTGTTCGTGGCAGTCCAGCCAGGATGTCGGACAATACTGTTGTCGGACGCGTTGACTTGACCAGCGAGGTCGCTAATCGAGAGCGGCGTGACACTGTATGTCGTGACACCAGTCGCACCGCCGACAGTCTTCTGCCACCAGTAGTCGCTCTCCTCTTCATCGCGCCCATCGTTCTTCTGTTGCCAGAAGCGTCGTGAATAGTAATACGTGGTCGTGTCGACTTCGGCGACGATGGCTGGCGTGATGCGTTCGTGCTCGTATCCCAGACCACTCGGAACATAATGGCTGTTCGTGAAGCCGTTGGTCGTGTCCTGTTTGAGCGTCGTGGTTCCGAGGTCAATCGCCCCTGTAGCGATGCGTAAACGTTGACATGACGTAACACCCCAATATGCCGAATCGACGCTCTCTGAGCCAGCGTACGAACTGCTAGAGGTATTCTTGCGCGGGTAGGGATTGTCCTTCCCATCAGTAAGCGGAAGCGCGGACACAGACCACGAATCCGGACTGCACAGGTCGATGGTTACTGTCTGATACGACGTCGTCGCAGCTGTGATGTTCCAGGTTTTGGTGTTGCCGTGGAAGTCCGTCAGCACGAATGTACCAGCCACACCTGTCCCGCTTTGCGCCTTGATTTGGATGTCAAGATATCGGTATCCGGACATGCCTTCGTATGGTGCGAACAGTCGGTCGTTCCCTGTGCCTGCGATGCTTCGTGTCGTGGTATACGCTAGTGACCAGCCATTGAAGCGGAATCCACGGAACATGCACCGCGTCTCTGTTGATGCTTCACCTACAGCTGTAAGTGATGCAGAAGTGATGGCGCATGAGATGCTCGCAGGAACATCATCGAGTGACGTGGTCAGAGTGTTCGACCCGTAGTCAGGATCAGTCAGGACAGTCGTCGTCGAGTAGTCTACGAAGGTATCTGACCCTGACATCGAGCCTGTGCCGCTGATTGTCCTGGACGAACCATCGAAGCCTGTCACAACCACACTCAGTGAATCCGGATACGATGCGGACCACGCCCTTGTGCGACCAATTACAGCGACATTCCTGTCGAGACACGATGAGGTGCTGATGGTCGCACTCGCTGTCGACACGATGCCGAATGCATCTGTGGTTCCAAGGACACTCAGCGACCATTCTGTGGCGCTTTGTGCGTGGAAGGTGTGAGCGTGTGCGATGTCATGGACAGCGACCGTATTCACCTTCACCAGGGAAACAGCGAAGTCATGACGAACATCACCGCTGGAGAATCCATTTGCCGTCAGGATGGCCGTGTAGTCTGCTGTTCGCCTCGATGTCGCAGCTGCGGACACGCTGATGCTTCCACCGTTGGCGGTGATACTACATGCTGCCGTCGCGCCTGACGTGGTCATCTCATACCAGCGATAGGAAGTGTTCGGAGGGAATACCGTTGGCGCCACGCTTGAACTGTATGCGGTCTCTGTGATAGCCCAGAGTTTGTCGGTCGAAACCGATGCCGTGAATGTTCCGGCACATGTAACCGACACATCTTTGTATGTCGTGGCGCCTGTCTCAGTTCCGGATGCGAGGACCACGTAGCCGGAGTTCGTGCTACCGTGGCCATTGTTCACGCTGAGATTCGCTCGAAGCTCCCATGTCCATGTTGCACCAGGTGATGGCGCATTGACTGTCGAAACAATCGCCAGTGAGCCGAGGAATCCTAAGTGTCCGCCGAAGGTGAAGTCGGTGTAATGCGTGTCGTAGTCAGGTTCGAGAGGCTGAAGCGCGAACGGGTTCCAGATGCGCTCCGTTACGTTTTGCGTATGCGACATCGTGAGCGTCGATGTACGTGTGCCATCGATGTAGGCCATTATTCAGGTCCACCGGATAGATACACGCCACGATAGACAGCCTTCCGGAACTGGACCGCGCCATTCTCCACGACGAACTCGATGGTCGGAATCGCGATGATTCGATAGACACCCTTCACTGTCGTTCCGTCTGGTTGCATGATGGTCACCACGTCACGAACCCACAGAGGTCGGTTGTTTGATGACAACACCAGGAAGTCGCTCTCCCACTCGATGAGGATGCGACCAGTCATTAGCCGGTCCTTGAGCGCGACGGTTGCCTGATACGCCACGCTGGAGTTTGTGATGGACGGATCAGACAGAATGTAAGGTACAGGTCGACCGCGCCAGTTATACGGTCGGTCTGCTGGGAGTGTGTCTGCTGTCTGACTCGCCGAATCAGCATCGTAGGAATAGAGCAGGTCGCCATTCCTCGGGTCCTGCCCGATGACTGTTACCTGGTTACATTCAGGAGATTCATAATGCGCGGTCATACGACGCACCACGCGCTTGTTCTGCAATGCTCCAGACACACCAGCCGCAGCTGCTGCTGGAACACTTTGGTACAAAGTCATGAGACTCGTCGTGCTTAGGTCAATCGGGTTCGCCCACTGGAACTTGTACCCCGAAGTCGTCGGACTCCAGCCCGTGATGAAGTTCGCGCAGTAGTCGGTCTTAAGTTTCTGGAGCATCGATGCGATGGTGTCGCCACGCTGTGGAACGAAGGACGAATAACCACGAGCGATGTCTGGACTTCGCGAGATCTCTGTCCCTGTCGCGTCGTTGTATTCGAGGTAAGTGGCGGGAGGATATCCAGCCAGTGTCATCATGTCGCCGATTGCATCCTCGCCTGTATACCCGTCGTAGAGGATTCCGTCCTGGAAGTAATACAGCTCGAAGTCGCGTGAGCGGTCCTGTCCCTCGAACTGTAGTTTCGAGAAGTTCAGCGACAGGTCAGCCTGCTCATACTGAATCTGCGGAGGAGCGAGCGTTCCACGGAAGATGTCGATGTATGTAGGTGTCGGCGTTGCGCTGTTCGAGATCGCCACACGAATCGGTCGGTCGCTGGTGATCTGTGGCTGTTGAACGCCTGCCGCCAGAAGTGCCGCACGTCTCGCTGTCATGCGAAGCGTCGTTCTCGATGTCTCATCAACAGACAGCGTGAGGTCATCGATGTACTCTGTGATGTCCACCGGTTCATCTGCTGTCGCTGTCGCGTCTGGCGTGTACGTTGCCATGGCTGCAGCCACACCAGACGTCTTCGTATATGGCGACGGAGTGGTCACCGTGAGTTTGAGGCGCACTGTGTCGATGACACCATCTGGCGTGTACGGTGAGTTTCCAAAGTCGACAATCGTCACCGCTTCTGTAATGGTTCCGGTAGAAGTTCCAGCCACATCAGACCAGACAGTGCCCGTGAAGGTCGCTCCAGTCGGAGGCGGATATCGGAGTTTGATTGGCTTCGAGTAAAAGACACCAGTCTCCTCAAATGCAATCGGTGCAATCTGGACCGTTGGTCGACCATATGGAACACGCCATGCGAAACTTCCGGATGGCACGATAGTTTGTCCAGGTAAGTCGTTCACATCCTCGAACAGGTGGCTGAAGTTTGCTCCGAATGTCGATGTCACCAGCAGCTCGCGACGCTTGAATGGAATCATCATCAGCGCGATGTTGCGCTGTCCTACTGCACTCGCGCTCGCGACGCTTCGTCCTGGCGTTTTGTTTGTGTCACTTTGGTCGTAGACACCCTTCTGGATTCCATTCTTGTAGACGATACAGGAACCATTCGCACGGAATACCAGCTCGACTGTGGACGCACCGCCATATCCCCACTGAACGCGAAGGATAGGCAGTGGACTAGCATCGACCCAGTTCGGGACATAGGCGGAAATATACCAGCCTTGATTGACACCATACGATGCCGTGGTCTGAACCCACTGCGTGTTTGCTGTTCCGAGAGACGTTGCAGTCAGGTAATAATCACCTGCCGCGTTTATCTCCATCTGCTTCCATATGGAGCCTGTGATGAGCGTGTAGGCGCTTCGTGGCACACGAGCATAGAGTCCGCTGTAATTGCTGGACCATGCTTCAGTGACAGGTAGAGGCGCAGGCATGGCCGTGTTTGTCACATTGTCAAACCATCCAGTCGAATACTGTCGGTCCCAGCAGGTTCCATCAGCACCGACACACACACGTCCGAGGTCAGGACGTGGCTCAGGACAGTCGACTTCGACCAACAGTGGCCAGTTTGTCGCCATTAGATTCTCCTCATCTCAGTGACCAGATTCTGTCGTCCAGCCTGAATCATCATCTTCCGCATTGAACGCTCGAGGTCTGTGCTTGCAGGGATGAGCGTCTGCGGAATGATTCCCACACCACCGACATTCGTCGGGTTGTTTCCAGCCGTCGCGATCTCTGACGCTGTGACACCGATGGCGCCCAGGCGTCCACCGCCGAATGTTTGCTTTCGGAGGTCGAGAAGGTCTCGAGTCGAACCAGTGTTCTTCGCGATCTCGTATAGGTGACCTTCCATCGACTTTGCCATTTCGACAAATGCGCCTTGCATCCTGGCTGCATATTCAGCGATGGCGACCATGGTTCCGATGAGTCCGCCTCCGCCCTTGCCTTCGGTCGACTTAGCAACATCAGCAGCTGCACCTGCTGCTTTGCCGAGATCTGACGTGGTTGGAGGTTGTAGTGCCTGTGGCTTTTCTCCACTCTTCGCGCCGCTTTTCTCCATCTCGTTGAAAATGGCATCCATCCCGTATATCGCAAGACCAGCAGCTGCAACGCCGGCGATAACCTTCGCAATACCAGCGGGACCCGCGAGTGCTTGAATCAATGCCTCACCAGCAGCAATCGCTTTCAGTGAGTTTGCAAGGCCCTTCATGACCTTTGTAAGCGTCACAATGCCGTTGACAATATAAACTGCGGTGATGGCAGCGAGCGATGCGGCGATGCCTTTGAGGATGGTTTGTGCAGTGCTTCCGTTGGTGCTCACCGAATCGAAAAACTTTGTTACCTTGTTCAATCCGTCGGTGATGGCTGGCGTTATCAGATTGAGCCCGGCACCAAAGATGGCGCCAACCTTTTCCATCATTAATGTAGATGAGTCGACGATGCTCGCCATTTGCGAATTTGTATTCTTCGCCATGCGTTCGGTCATGCCGCCGTACTTCTTATCGATGATGCGGAATAAGGCGTCAAGCGTTTGAGTCGCACTTGATAGCAGAGTGCCGTTCTTGTCAAACGTGATTCCCTCGCCCGCAAAATCCTTTTTGGACAGTCCGAACATCGAGAGCGTTTCGGAGTCTGGCATGATTCCCTGATTGAGTTTGCCCATCATATTGACGAGTGACTTCAGGTGTTCCTCATCAGCACCGAATGCCGCGCCAAGATCCGCGAGTTTCGGGAGTGCTTTTTGCGCGTTCAAGCCCATCGCCTGCAAACCGACTGCCGCGTTCGCGAGCTGCTTTGTCGTGAATGGTGATGGACCCGCAACTTCGCGGACCTTTTTCATAATTGCAGCGGCTTGTGCTGCGGAACCTGTGACGCCTTCGAGTCTGGTATTTAACTCCTGAGCGTCTCCAGCTGCTTGAAGCGCAGATTTTCCAAATGCGACAATGCCGCCAAGGGCTCCAAGTGTAGCGCCAATCTTGCCAATCTTGGACAATACGTCGCCATAACTTAATGCCGAGGCCTTCGTGTTGTCTAAAGCATCAGCTGTGGACTTAGCCTCAGACTTGATATTCTTCAGCCCCTGGACTGCATCACCAGCGCCTGTAACTTTGAAAACGATGTCGAAGATTCCGAGCGGCATTAGATAGTCCTTTTCGCCAGCACCGACATCACGGCCTTGACGATTTCAACAAGTTGATTTTCCCAGACTTCGCCAGCCCATGCGACTTCGGCGAACTCGTCCAGGCTCAAATCGGTCTCGCTGGGATGGCGCTTCAGATGTCTCACTGAACAGTAGAGTATCTTCTGCGCCACCCCGCCTAGTCGTTTGGGACTTCGTCCACCGCTGCTTCGATGTCAATCGGGAATGCTTTGGCGAACTCTCCGACCACGTAGAGGTAAATGTCCGAGCGGTCTCGAGCCAGCTGCGCGAAGCGGCGTCCTGGATTAATCTCACCGTCTCCAGGCTGAATTACATAGCATCGTGCCATGATCATCAGAATCTGGAGCATCTGGTCTGGGAACTCAGGGAATGCAATCTTCAACGCCTTCTGGACTTCAGGTCGAGGAAACAGATCAGCGGCCTTTGGTTCACGGAATGTGAAACTGCCTGGCGCACCGATGAAGCGCTCGATGTCGACTACATGATTTGGTCGACCTTCAGTTTTAGGGATGGCGTCGAAGATTGAACTCATTATGATCCTGACAGACCAGTGATTCCGCTCACACCGAGTTTGATGGTCGCGGTCTCGGTCTGTGTCTCCTCTGGGGTTAGACTTAGTCCTGCCTCAGTAACCATTCCGAAATACTTGATGACGTTACCGGCAACAGATGCAGCACCATCCAAGTCTACATCAATCTCACAACCGAATCCGACTTTGCTCTGGAAGAGAGGTCCAGTGGTGTTGTCGATGTACAGTTCGAGGTTCACTGTTCCGGTCTGTGTAGTCGCGAGAGACGCCTCGTAGACGGCGCACAATGCCGTGGCGTTGACCATATTCTGTGTGACAGTTGCCGAGAATGACTTTGCCAAACAAACCACGGATGTTGCGGTTGTGGTCGGAAGTGCAGTCGTGTCACCAGTCAATGCAGCTGCAGTGAAAGTGACGGTAAGTGTTACATCTTTGGCGAGAAGCGGACGGGACATGTGGTTATACCTCTGGAGTTATTGTGGCAACGAATACAAGACTGATGCCATTATCAACGCGACCATCCTGGCTGACGTCCACGCTTGAGTTGACTGATGTGCGATTCAAAAAGAATACAGGCGTCGTGCTGTTTACACTTTGCTTGTTAAGTAGTGTATCGATTCTGTCGACGATGCCCTTGACACGCGCCATCGAGACTGCACCGCTTTGAGTATCCCAGCACCATACCTGGTGTACTGAACTCGTAACGATACGACCGCCACACATTGACTGCGTATCTTCCTGACCACCATCAGTGTGACGAACAACGATGTATGGCACCTGTGGCTGTCGCAGACTGATCGGGTCCTTCTCCGGAGCCATATACAGGTATATTCCCTGCTGGTACGATGGCGCTCGATTGTCGACTGCAAGCAGTCCCTGTAGCGTTGCGTCAGCTGTGAGCGTGTCATAGATCCACTCATCGACGACCAAAGACTCAACCATTGAAGTACTTCCTCACTACACCTTGAAACACGGTCCATGCCTTCGTGGATGCTGGTATCGCAAACGGACGATTCTTTTTAAACTCTAGTATTTTTCCATAAGGTGCTGCGATGCTGATGATGTATTCGTAGTCGTTGACTTTGCCAATGGTGATGTGTGTCCGAAGGAATGTCGTGCGAACAGCTGGTGCTTCTCCTGGCGCAGATGCTTGATAAGTCGTTCTGCCGACTTTGTAGCGTCGTCCAGACTTTGGACCAGTCATCAGTGCAATCATGCCGGTAAAAGCAGCACTCACTGCCTTTTGCAAAAATACAGCCAGCATGCGAAAACGCTTCTCCGCATCGTCAAACCCGGAGAGGTCAACCTTAACGGTCACGGAGCCAGAACCTCGATGAGCAGTGGACCGAAGCGTCGCACGGTAGTCGAGACTGTGAGCGAGATTGTCAGGCGCACCACAGCTGCTGTCGGATATGCAGCAGGGTTAAGGATCGTCACAATGCCCTGTGTGGCCATCGACTTCGTGAGCGTGACACTTCCTCCGCCGAACGAATAAGCAATGCCTGTGGCGGCGTTCGTGAAAGTCGCTCCGAGAGTACCTGTCGTGATGTCAATCGGTGACCCGTTTGAATCCACCAAACGCACCACGTACGTGTGCCAGTCACCAGTCCAGGCTGCGAGCTGCACAACCTGTTCTGGGTCTTCGGTCACATTGATGATGTTCACACTCATACTGGCCTCACATAGAGTTTCAATGGACCGAATACCTGCGTGTCTGTCGCGCCGGTTGTCCTGGTCACAGTTACAGTGTACGTGCCAGACGTGTTCGTGACCGTAGTCGTCAAGCCGAATGACAGTCGCCCATTGTCCGCATACGTGGCGGTTCCACTGTATGTCGCCACCAGTGTTCCACCAGCGTTGTAAACCTTCGCGGTGACAGTCGCGCCAGTGATGTCGATGCCTGTGCCATTTGCATCAGTGACCTGGACATCGATGCTCGTGGCGGTTCCGACATTGACATCGAGTGGCTGATCTGCACCAAGGCCATCAGCCAGGAGTTGATAAGGCCCGATGTGTACGCTGGTCGCAGCTGACACTGGCGTCAACAGATCTGCCGAGATGTAGTCGGTTCCATTGTGAAGAAGAGCGCCCTTGAGTTCCGTGGCGGCGTCCGTGTCGTTTGCAATCGCGTGAATATCTGCGTCCACTCGGCTGACTCCACCAGACTGATGAAGCGTTACCAAACCTTCCTTCGAGTCCTGATCTGCACGAAGGACGTTCCACCCATAGGTGCCATGCGTCGTGTAGTCATTCGTCAAAGCATCCCAAACAGCTGATGCAGTCTGCGCTGATGTCAAACCACCACTCGACAACTTTACCGTCATGACAGCACCGTTAGTACCAGATGCACCACGTACAACTACAGTGACATCGTCAGCACCAGCAGCCAATGCAGCATCAGGCAAGTCGAGGCGATAAATCCCCGGCATGTTGGTTGCGTCAACCTCGGCAAAGCCACCAGAAGTCCACGCCTGAGCAATTGTACGTGCTACTAGAGGGATGCTTACAGATGCAGTCCTTGTGCGGTTGTATCGGGCTGTGAGACCGCTTGTGGAGGCTGTGAGACCTGTAGCACCTAGATAGAGTTCGATGGACTGTGATGTGCTACCAGGAGCGATGGTGATGGTAGTGGTTGTTTGATTACCGGGTAAATAATAACTGCCAGTTATTGATTTAAATGTAATAGCTCCTGCATCTGGATTTACACCTGACCAAGCAACATCATAAAGATCAACTATTGGAGCATTTGTTGCATTACCAAATGATGCATTAGCACTACCACTATAAGAGCCAAATGATGGCAAAGGGGTGAGCCCTACAAGATAAGCGTATCCATAATCAACACCGCCATTACCTGTAGTTTGACTTGTTACTGAACTTGCCCAGTTATTTAAATTTGTAGTGTTACCTACAAAACGGCAATAAGTTTGTGCATTAAATCCTGATGTCCCACTCAAACCAGTTCCGCAATTTGCAAATAAGCAGTTTTGCACAGTTACAATACTATTAGCTGTACCACCGGGTTGTAATACACCAATGTCGCATTTGAAGAATGAACAGTTGTAAATAACGGATGTGAGGTTACTTATACGCAAGCTTTCATGACCAACAAATAAGCAATCTCTTATAACGGTTGTATCGTTTGCGACCGCTGTTCCTGTTTGGATTAGATCTAAACTTTTGCCACCAAGGTTTGCACCGAAAATACATTGTTCAATCGTATAGTTTCCAGCAGTTGACGCAGGTGTAGTCAAATAGACGTGTCCACCAAATGATGTTGACATACCAAAATAATTTGTAAACAAACATTTTTTCAGCTTGATATTTGTCGACGTTATGAAATAAACACCTCCATTTGTCTGATTATGATTGGCATCGAAATGGATGTTTTCAAACGTATAGTAGTTTTTAGAGGTACCAGTTATGAGGTGAGTTTGTGCAAACGTTACGGAGGTGCCGGCACTGTTATAAGCACTTAGTCGTACAAATCCTGCTGACACACCTGTGAATTGTGTTGCGGTAGGATTTCCAATAATCCTAACTTCAGATGTTGGCGATGTGGCTGCTATTGTAATGCTTTCTGTGTATGTTCCCGGAGCAATGTATACAATGTCACCACCTACGACAGGCGAACCTATTGCAAATGCTTTTCCGAAAGTAGCCCAAGCGAGCGCAGTTGTAGACCCCAGTCCAGTATTAGAGTCACTACCATCTGGTCGAACATAATATGTTGCCATTACTCGGCATCTCCACTGATAATCTGTTGAGCCATAATTACAGCAAACTGTTGCACGATACCAGCCTGAAACTGTTCATCCTGCTGAACCCACCAGACATTGACGCTGGTTCCATCAGGGCCAAACGTTCCAAGGATATTCCCGGCATCATCTTCGATGTCACCAAAGACACGCCAGTCGGTTGACGGCGCAGGTTCCTTTTCAATGCGGAAGTTTTGGAGGTTCATTTGCCCACCTTCAAACTGTTCGCCTGAGTCCCCTTGAAAGGCATCGTCAAGAAGCCCAGCGCGGCAGACATCGCAGCTGTGACACCAGCCGCTACAGCCTTGCTCCCGTACAGTGCCATCACTGCGCCAAGCTCGGCGAGCGTGTCTGCTTCAGCTGTGCGGATGCCGTCTCCGAAGACAGTGCTAAAGGAAGCAGCGAATGCGACCAAGACAACGACCAACAATCGCGGAATGGATATTGAATTCATCTTTGCAAACTCCCCTCAATCATCGCGACACGACTCTCGAGTTTACCGAGGCGTTCCTCGATGCGTCGCACTTCTTGCGCTTGTCCAGAAAGAGTGGCATTCACGTTCTCGAGCTTCACTGTTAGCACATTGATGCTTACCTGTAGTTTGGTATAGGTTCCGATGACGGCCCCCAATACCAGGACAAGTTGTCCAATCAGCGCTACAACGACCTCTAATGTCATACCATCACTCCACTGTACATCTTCACTCTAATATGGTGGCACAGTCGGACATCTCGCATCACGCAGTCGGTTAACCGTTTGACCTTGAGCGGAGCGCAATCGTTTGACTGACTTCGTTCGAGTGTCCCCAATCGCTTCCGATCACTTCGTAGTATGGCGCGAGGTTCTGCGGATTCCCGGATGTGTATATCCTGTCATCGGCCTTGACTTCGACTTCAGGTGAACACGTCAGTGTCCATGTGCCAGCCTGTTCAATCATGCCGCCGACAATACCTTCAGTGTCGCCTGTGTTGGCGATTGTGGCGCGAATCTCAGCCACCTGTATCCAGTGTTGGCTAATGCCTCCGATACCGTCAGACTGGTTCACGTTTCGCCAGATCTGCACACGGTCACTGTAGGCGTAGTTCGCGAGCGCGACTTTGAGCGCGGTAACGTATGGCGCCGGAATCATACGAACACCATTGGGCTGTATCGCTTAGCCTGGTCGAGACAATGCTCGCGGAGTGCGGACATCTTCGCGTCGACTTGACCATCCTTCACATCGATGAGATGCGTGATGCTCGATGCTTTGCGAATCCATCCCTGTCGCGCAGCTGCGCGGATGTCATAGCGTTCGTTATTGGCTGGACCGATGTCCTGCCACAGAAGGTCTCCGCTTCCATCGTTCACTGTGTAGTTCAGCGTCTGCGTCCACTGTGGAAACTGTGGCTCAGTGGAATCAGATGTCCCTGCGATAACGCACTGGTACAGTCGACCATTCGCGACGGTTGGAATCACGATGTCGCCAACCACGTAGGCAGTAGAAGCAGTCCAGACCGACCAGCGTGCGTGGTCGTCGACGAGCTGCTGGAGCGCAGTGGAATCCAGCTGTGGATATTGGTCAGATGCGACCATCCATGCGAGGCGTTCAAGTGCTTGTGTCCGTGTGTATGGCATGAGCGATTCCTAGTAAAACAAAAAGGGAACGGGAATGGTATCCCGCTCCCCTTGACTGCGAAGTCAGACAGCCTACGAAGCGGCAGCCTGGAGAACGATGATGGAACCAGGAACCTGATCGGCCACGGTTGCGGTGACGTTTCCGACGTCGAAGCAGTTGAACGCATAACGCTCGGTCGCCTTGAACGTGAGTGCATCCTCGACGAACTTCACCTGGTCAGAAACTTCGACCGTGACTCCACGACGATCACCGAACGCGACACCCTTCGAGAGGTCTCCGAGGACTGCAAGCGTCTTAGATACGCCGGTTGCACTTGGCATGTTCTGAACGAACGAGATCGGGATTCCGAACAGTGTTGGTTCAGGACCGTATGCATTCTGGATGTCCATGATGGAGTTTCCAGAGAGTGCAATCAACTTGTCTGCGACAGCGTTGTAGAAAACATTCTTGTGCATGTACCAGCGTGGGTTCGTGGCGTATGGCTGAAGTTTGCCGACCATGGACTGGAAGTTCGCGAGCGTGAAGCTCGAGAGGTTGGTCTGTGAGCCGGATGGTCCGACAACCATGGAAGCGATGCTCGAGAAGGTTCCGGAGAGAGCCTTGATGCGAGGCATGATTCCAGTGATGGAGCCATACGTGGAAGTACCGTCGCCCTGGAATGCAGCTGCATCTTCAGCGAGTGCGAGACCGTATGCGAAGTCCTGTGCCAAAGTAGCACCGAAGTCGATGACGGTATCCTCGTTGAGTTCCTTGGACACGATGGTCAGGATGGCGAGTTTCTTGGCTGCGAGTGCGACCTGCGTGAATGCGATGTCGGATGCAGTGATTGCAGTGGCTTCACCAGGATAATAAGTCGTGGTCGAAGTCGATGCATTCGGGACATTGAGGACATCAGATGTCATCGGGTAAATACGGGAGAAGCGACGTGCTACACCGTACTCGTTGCGAAGCCAGATGAGGCTGGACGAAACGATTTCAGGGACAGTGTATCCACCCTGTCCGTTGTCGCCTTCGGTCTGTGACTTGACGCCATTCTCAGCGCACCATCGTGCAGCCTTAGCATTTCCAAGGACTTCGCCACGGACCCACTGTCCGAAGGCGTATGCCTTGAAGTTTGCCTCTTCACGAGTACCAGGGAATGGGTTACGGGTTACACCGCCGGACTTCCATGGCTCAGCCTTATGCGCTTCAGAAGCGACAGGAGCAGGCACGTTGCCGAACTCCTTGAGCATCTCGATGCGCTCAGAGAGGGACTTTGCATTTGCATGGAGGCGAGTGGCTTCGGCCATATCTCCACCGTTGATGAGGACTTCCTTAGCGGCAGCAATTGTCGACTGGCGCTGTCCTTCGAGTTGTTCGATTGTCATTGACTTAACTCCAAGATCATGAGTTCGCGGAGGAGAGCGGACTTCGCTTCTTCCACATCACTCGAATATTCGACGATGGTTTCTTCCGTCTCGACCGCTTGCTCTCCAAGCTCAGCCCAGATGGTCTTTGCGAATCTTGTCGATTCAGCCCGTGAGAGACGAACTGCATCCCGCAGACGTCGCTCCACTTCCCGAATGGATGTCGGACGCTCGAGCATAGCCTTCAGGCTTTGCGCTTCAGCGACCGGGTCCTTCACTTTGCTGTTCAGTTCCTTCGCACGGTTGGCGAATGCATCGATGATGGCATCCACATGTCCACTACCGAGTCCACTGTCATATGCAGCTGTAACTCCAGCACACAGACGCTCGTAGAGTGCCTCGAGTCCTTCGTGAACCATCTCCTTGTCGAGATCGCCATAGACAGACTCGACGAATGTCGAAACGTCTTCTCCTGGCGCGACAGGGATAATCATCTCTTCTTCTTCCATGCCTTCTCCATCCATCTCGCCATACATGTCCTTCAGCGACTTGACCATGTTCATCGGTTCCGCCGGTGTTGGTGTTAGCGATGCCTCACCGATTGGCCAGCGTGTGATTTCGTATCGGCCATCAGCAGACTTCTTGCGCTCGACCATGTGACCCGTTGCGCCGGATGAATATCCGAGTTTGCCAGACTTCGCGAGGTCGGCGATCATCTTCTGATATTCATCAGCCATCTCGACCTGTGCTTCGTACCAGAGACCCTTGTCATCCATGGTGATGTAGCCCGTACCGATGCGAGACTTCCCGATTGTTCGGTCCTGTCCGTGATGATAGTAGAGGTTCATCGGGACACGATCTCCGGACTTCATCGGTCGACCGAAGTCGGTCTCCTTCGTGAAGTAGTCGCCCTCGAGGTCCTGACCGCCGAAGCGTACCAGGTAACCACGCACACGACCGGAGTCGTCCGCTTTGATTGCACTCCCGAAGTTCACCAGTGTCTGCATCATAAATCCCTCAGTGGCACAACGACTGCCTGTGGACCCCATAGGTCGTTTGGAACAACCTTACCGAAGTCCGACAGGCTGGTGCCTGTTTCCCACATCCTATACCGTGACGGTCCGAGCACCTGTCGACGTTGCGCTTCTGTCAACATCATAAACTGCTCATCGCGTGTCGGTAGTTCCGGCGCTTCGTCGAACGCATCCGGGTCAAGCCCAGCGAGTTCAGCATACGTCGGAGTGATTGGGACTATCGTACACCTACAGTTTGGATGCGATGGAACGATTGTTGCAACAGGGTTCGGTTGTCCATGCAATGCCCAGCATACGGGACACACGTTAACATCACCAGCAGACACGCGAGACCAGCCACGCACGATGGACAGATTCGCTTCGAATGTCTGTCGCTGTGCTTCGCGGTTGGCTCGAATCATCTCTGTTCGTGCGATGGTTGCAGCTCGTGATGGTGCCAGCGTCTCATACGTCCGCGCCATACGACGAGCGACCTGTAGCGGATTCATTCCCTGGGCGACACCGATGGTGACATGGTCGCGTGCAAATGGTCCGATGGCTTCGTAGAGTGCCGCCAGCGGTGAACCATCAGCCGCGAAGCCGACCACGTTCGTGATGGCTTCGACCGGTAATCTGTTCCAGTTGAGATCGATGGCCATTGACACGGAATCAGGAATACCAGCGACAGCACGCACGAGGTCCTCCTGCATGTCGAGCGAGAGCTGGATTGCGCTTCGCTGTCCGTTGCTGGCGATGTCGGTCGCTCGAGGAGCGAACTCCGTGACCTGTCTGGCCATCTGCTCGTTCAATGCCGCGAGTCGCACCTGGTAGTCATTCAGCGCCGTGACATCTTCGCCTGCTGCCTGTGCTTCCTCAATCGCCTGAGTTATCTCCTCGAGGCGCTGGAGGTTGTCTGCTTGCAGAACGCCATACGTTCTCCGCATCTCAGCGAGCGCGGAATCTTCGCGAGCACGAAGCCTGTTTCGGTATCGCTCATTGACTTGATAGATGTCAGGCATCGGCGTCTGTCAGCTCGTAACCATAGTACGGATGATAGGACTTCCCGTTTTCCTTCGGCGCCATGCGCTTCAGAATCTCTTTGCGTGCAGCTGTGGCCCAGCGATATCCCGCATCACCGCCCCATGCAGCCCATGCTACGCGACCAGCGGACGGATAACCTTCCTCACCTGGTCGGAATCCTTCCGCTTCCTTGTCTACTTC
>JACCDQ010867620.1_pt1 | contig 19782 bp, 21 predicted proteins | sample 7446031 | NCBI WGS metagenome assembly JACCDQ01 (sample SAMN15323442, study PRJNA562643) | freshwater metagenome | isolation source: river surface water | place: USA:Blue River Watershed | collected 2017-08-17
GCCTCAAATGCGGCTTTATAATCACGATCATCAATTTGAACTAAAACGTCGTCTTTTTTAACTTTCTGTCCATCGGTCGCGTGAACCTCTTTGATGTAACCCGGAACTTTGGCCGAGATTAAGACCGCATGAGCTTCAACTTGGGCGTTGTCTGTTTCGACATACATAAAGTATTCGTAGATGAAGTAAATCGCAATGGCAGCTGCGGCTGCTGCAATGCCAGAAATTATTTTTTTTCTTTTATCCATAGTGTTGTCCTTGTTAATTAAATTCGTATATTGATTGGCCGGTTGATAGTTCAAGATTGATCAGTGATTCAACCATACCGATTTGCGCATTCACCAGGCCTGCGCGCGAGCGAAATAAATCAAGTTCTGCATCTAAAAGTTCAGTCGAAGTGCGTGTGCCCGCGCGGCGTCCTTCTTTTGCTAATCGAATTGATTCTGTCGACTTATCAATATCGATTACTCGCGCATCGTAAACAGTGATGTAATAGTTCAGTTTTCGTTTCCAAAATTCGTAGTCTTGTTTTGCTTTGATCGTCGCTATTTTTAAAGACGTATTAAGCTGTTGAGCTTGCGCTGAAGCTTGTTGAGATTTTGCAATCGACCCCATCCCATCGAAAAAATTCCAAGTTAGTGAAACACCAAGTTGATACGCTTCGCGAAATTTTTCGGAATCAGAAAATCTTTCGTTGATATTGTTATAGTACTGATACTGGCCAAATGCCGAAATTTTGGGGGACCAATAACGACTAGAGGCTATATCTAGATTTTGCATAGAAGATAATTTCTCTTTGAGGCCCTGAAGATCGTTACGTTTTTCAATTTGTAAAGATTTGAGTTGTGATAATACACGAATCGGTACGACCGGAAGTTTTCCGCTTAGAGTTCGATCCTCATAATCTTTACCTAAGGCTTCGCCTAGTTTGTGACGAGCCATCTCGTAGTTGTCTGAAGAATTTAGAACTTCTGATTTTGCTTCTGACACTTGGACTTCAACGCGTAACACATCGTAGTTGGTGGCTATGCCGGCCTTCTTCAGGGCCTGAGCATCTTTTAGGTGATCGTTTAATGTTTTTAAGTTTTGTTCAGCAACATCTTTGAGCGCATCAGCCGCCACGGCTTTGTAAAATTGCAAAGTCACTTGTCTTTGCGTGCTAAACTCGGCCCAATCTAATTCATATTGCGCTGACTTTTCGATATTTTGCCCGGATAGAAATCTATTTGTACTAGCAAAGCCGTCAAATAATGGAAGGCTAGCAGTCAAAGAATACATCGTCGTTGGTACGACTTGAGCGATCGACGTGGGGTTTCCACCTAAATTTACATCAACTAACATGTAACGCTTGTCTGTTAAGTAATTGACTCCTCCGTCTAAGCGGGGAAGAAAGCCTTGGTAGGTTTCAATTTTTTTCCATCTCGCTTCGCGGAGTGAAGATTTAGATTTTTCAATTGTCAAAGACCCTGAAGAGGCTTCGCTAATAAGGCGTTGAAGATCGACACTTTCGGCATAGACTTGTAGCGAGAACAAAAAAACTAATGAGCAAAGCAGCTTTAATTGAGACATAATATATTCCTTGATGAAAATTGGTTTTACCAATAAATCGTTTGCAATACAAACGATTTTCAAGATAAACTAATTGAAATGGCTAAGATTAAAACGAAAATCAAAACAGCAACTCAAAAATCATCAAAAAAGGCAGTCGGTAAAACAGCTGTTACTTTTCAAGATGAAACTAAAGTGCATCCTGTTTTAAGAGAGTATTTCGGGTATTGTCTTTTCAAAGTTGGTGCACGTTTGCGAATGTTAATGGATAAAGCCCTCGAATCAAAAAATCTTCAGACGCATCATTTAGGAATTCTTAAATTATTGAAAGTGCTAGGACCAACTAGTCAAATTGATTTGGGCGAAGCTCTTGGTTTTGATAAAGCCAGTATGGTTAAGCTAATCGATCATCTTGAAGATATAAAGTTTGTAACTCGACAAACCGATCCAAAAGACAGGCGTATAAAAAATGTACAAATTACTTCGAGGGGAAGCGCGGAAACTGAAGTATGCATCATGCGCAAGGGGAATGTAGAAAAAGAATTTTTTGGAAATGTGACCGATGAAGAGCGTGAATTCTTACGCCGGGTGATTCCTAAGCTTTTACCCTAGTCAGTCAAGCCCCAGTATTTCTTTGCAGTTTTGCATTTCTCGTTCAATTAAAGTCAGCGATTTCTTAATTTGTTGTTTTTCGCGTTGATCTAGGTCGCGCTCTAGAGCGGCTACAACCATAGGATGTTTTTTAAGCCATTGCCCTTGGCGAGTGGCGTATGTTTCTGGGATACCTGATCTGAGTGCGGCCATACGGGCGTTTCCGTCGTCAAGATACTCGCTAATAAATTTTAGGGTTTCTAGGGTCAGTAGGTGACGGTGTGCCTTTAATCTAGAAGAAAACCCCATTTGACGAATACGCATTTGTGCTCCCGTTTTGATAGCGAATAAAAGCTTACCATCAATGGCTACTTGCATGAAAACTAAATTTTAGTCGATTTACCTGAATAATAATTGTATCTCTTATTGTAACATTTAAAGGAGATAAAAAATGGTTTATGAATTATTGGTTCCGCAATATATTCGTGTTCTAAAAAATTTAAGTTCAATGATGGTAAAAGCAGCGGGATATGCAGACTCAAAGAAGTTCGAAATAGATGTGCTTGCGCAGGCAAGGCTAGCCCCAGACCAATTTGCTTTTTACCGCCAAGTGCAAATTGCTTGTGATACGGCTAAACTAAGTGCATCTCGGTTGTCGGGTAAAGATGCCCCAGTTCATGACGACAAAGAAACATCTTGGCCGCAATTGAAAAAGCGTATCGAAGAAGTGATTGTCTATCTTGAAAGCTTTAAAGCTAAAGATTTTGAAGGCGCAGAGGCTCGAAAAATCACGCAACCTCGGTGGGAAGGTAAGTGGTTAACTGGCTACGAATACACAGTTAACCATGCTATTCCGAATTTCTACTTTCATATTACGACAGCTTATTCGATCTTAAGACACAATGGTGTAGATATCGGCAAAAAAGATTTCTTAGGTGAGCTTCCTTATAAAAATTAATAAGTTATTTGTTCGAAATGGCGTTCGGGGTTTTGCGAAACTTTTGTAACGTCGAAATAGAGCCGACCAATTTCACGTTGGTCGGTTGTTTCTACGCTAATTCTCCATTCTCCTTCTTGATAATTTTGCTTGATTGAAAATCCACGAAAACCACCTTTTCTTCCGCCGGTGATTGCCATGGGTATGCGGTCTGAGCTTTTCCAGCCATGTTTTGGGTCTTTGAAGAACCAATGTAAAATCACAGAATCACTAAAGCGTCCCGGAGAAAATATTTTCGCGAAAAAATAAATTTTATCTCCCGATTGAGATTTGAAATTTTGGTCGCCATTATTCCAAAATTTATACCATGGATTTTCATGGTGAAGAACGTAGTTGCCGTCTTTTTTTTCGATCAAATGATAGATTCCCATATTTTGGATCGAAATTGGAACTGGAGGTATCCAACCTAAAAAGTAAAAAATTGTAAACAATCCCAAAACGGTGCCAGTTGGAGCGAAAAGTTCTTTTACAAGTAGTTGGTCGTCTTGGATACTGCGTCTCAGCAGGCGGTAAGCTCCCCACAAAAAAACTAAAGTCATTAGGACAGACAATAGGAATGGTGTAAATCCAACAAAGCCTAAAATGACCGGAAACATCATCGAGAAAAATGAAAATACACATACGACGTAAAGACCAAGTTTAATGTTTAACTTGCCTTGCTGGATGGCTTTTATTTCGTTCGCAATCATCAGACCTAAAATAAATATGACAAAAAGTATCGATGAAAAAACAGAAGCACTTTTTATAAAAAATAAAGAATACACGCTTAGAAGGCTTCCAAGTAAAAAATGAAAAGCTAAGTCGCGGTAATGCCAAATTTTTGGAAATCTTTGATGCACAGTTGTTTTGTCTAACGGTTGTAAAAACTCGAAATACAGAATTGATCCCGTTATAGAAAGATAAAATATTTGCTGTAAAATACTTAAAGGATCATCGATATCGGATAAAGTGATGACATCAAAAATAAAGCCAGCAATAAAGAAGCCTATATCTACTTTAGATTCGTTTTTTTCGTAATAATGAAATGCTTTTTCTTTTAATTCTGTAAACATGTCTTTTTAGACTAAGAGAGAATTCCGTTGCTGACAACTTGCTTTTGGGGCATTTTGATTGACGATGAGTTCGATTAATCCATATTACACATTATCTTATGTGCAACCTGAAGAATATCAATTTTCACATGATTCAGTTTTTTTAGCACGACGTGTTTTTGAAATACTACGGGCAACTAAAACAGATCCCAAGCGGGTCATGGATCTTTGTTCAGGTTGTGGGGTTGTAGGAATTGATTTTTTGGTGCATCTGCAAAATGCAGGGATATCTGCCCCTGATAAAATTGATTTTTTAGAAGTACAAAGTGTCTATCATTCTTTTTTTGCTAAGAATATTGCTCAAGTTGCGGGCGTGAAGGCCTTTGAGTTTGTCACTTTGAATTATGCTGACGTAGCGAAAAAAAAAGAACTTAAGGCTCAGTACGATTTGATTATGTGCAATCCTCCGTATTTCAAGAAAGAGTTGGGAATTCTTTCATCTTCTGAATTTAAAAATCGGTGTCGTTTTTTTATTGATTCCGACTTTGATAATTTAATAAATTCTTTAATTTATTTATTAAAGCCAGAAGGTCTGGCCTACATCTTATTAAAAGATCTAAGTCAAAACGGATTTCCTTTGAACGAACAATTACAACCATTTTCGGATCGCATTCGATTCAAAGTTTTAGAAAAAATAAGATCGACAGATCTCTATCAAATTCAGTTGGTTTGAAGTTCAGTGTTGAAGCGAGACTTTAATTCACTAAGGCCAAATTCGGTCAAAAGCGCTTGCAATCTTTCGACAGATCTTGGTCTTCGTTTTTCAATTTTGTGCGCGATGATCAATTCGTTTTTCATTGAGTGCTCAAGGCCAGTTAGTTCGGTCACTGTGACCTGGTATCCGTAACTTTCAAGAAGTAAACACCTTAAGACGTTTGTTAAATGACTTCCAAATTCACGAGTGTGAATCGGATGTCGAAACACTTCAGCTAAAGGTGATGAAAGGCGCGATCCTTTATTTGTTCGTAAATAAGATGCAACCTCTGCTTGGCAACATGGAACAAGCACAACGTACTTAGCATTTTTAGCAAGAGCAAATTGAATCGCATCATCAGTTGCGGTGTCGCACGCATGCAACGCCGTTACGATATCGACTTGATTTGGTAACTCTTTAGAAACGATCGATTCAGAAACCGATAAGTGCATAAATGACATATTCTGAAAAGATAATTTTTTTTGCAAATCTTGGGACTTTTGAACCAAAGCTTGGCGTGTTTCAATGCCGTAAACGTGCCCTGGTATTTCGTTATTCAGCGTTTTGAAAAATAAATCGTAAATAATAAATCCCAAATATGATTTTCCAGCACCGTGATCGACTAAGTAAAGGCTTTGGCTATTCTGATGTAGGTCCTTAAGTAAGGGCTCTATGAAATGAAAAAGGTGATAAACTTGTTTTAATTTTCTACGGCTATCTTGATTGATTTTTCCATCGCGTGTTAAAATATGTAGTTCTTTTAAAAGCTCTAAGGATTGGCCGTCGCGTATTTCTTCAAGGGGTTTTTTCATGAAAGCGATCTTATTAAAAATACGCTTAAAACTCAATTATTTAAGTGTTTTTTCGAAGATATAGGATTCGTAAGTTTTGCCTTCCCATTGAGTGCTTCCAACTATTTTATAGCCCCGCTTTAGATACCAGTTTACCAAATGAATTGCGGGCTTCGCTGTATCCAATTGAATGGCTTCGTATCCTTCATCGCGGGCTAATTTTTCACAGTGATCCATCATTAGTGTGCCTAAGCCCATTCGTTTGTACTCTGGCCGTACACAAAACTGCCCCACGTATGCGGAGTGTTTTCGGGTGATTTCGTTTTTTTTAGAAAAAAGTATTGTAGCGATAATTCGGTCAGCTTGAAGTAGGATGAAAGTTTTTCCTTCTTTCATTCTTTCGCGGGTTTTTTCTTCGTCTTGGTAAGTTGCAGTATAATTTAAACCCATATCTGAAAGTTCTTTGTAGGCCGAATTCACTAACACTCGAATTTCAGCAACATGTTGATCTTGAGCTTCGGTGATTTTGAATTTATTTAGCATCGACTCCTCAAATAAGGTTCTTTATAAAAAACGACCAGATCCTTGTCTAACAAAATAAGTCTTTGTCTCAAATTGAAGCGTCTAAAACAAATACGTTTCATTTGTAAGGGCATAGAACCTGAACTGTATAGGTTATCTATTTTCTTGGAGGATATATGAATTCGGTCTTTAAAGCATTCGTAATATTATTTGTATCAACTCAAGCTCTGGCTATTACTGAAATGGGCGAAGAACAGATGAATAATAATATAGAAAGACTAAAAGCCGAAATCGCAAGTGAATGCAGTCCCGAGGTTTCTCAGTTTGCCTTGTCAAAAGTAGTTTCTGGTCACTGTCCAAAAGCAGGTAAGTTTTTACAAATGCGTTTTTGTGAAGGCAAGAAGGGGCTTGTTCTATTTCTTAAAGGCGTGATGTCCCATTCAAATATTGCAGATGTTTCAAAACGTTTTAGCGAGGTTCCACCTGCGGATGCTTTGGGAGGAGTCCTTTTGTATCAGATGAGAAATTCAATAGATCAAATCAACGAAACTTGGTCACGCCAAGTTAAAAATATTCCAGCTCGATGCGTGACTGGGGACCTCAAGTCACAAATGCGTTTATACAACAATGCGCTTCGTGAAGAGTTGGGCCAGACAAGACTATTTGTTAACCCGCCAGTTGAATCGATGAAATAGATTTAAGAATCTAAAAATTTCTTTAATGGACGAACCTATTCACCGTTTAGTTGCGTTGATTGATGTTGGTTCGCCCGAACTTTTTCAAAAATCCTAAAGTTTGTTTAAGAAGCGCCAACTACTTGCTGAAAAGTAGATTCGGCGAAACACAATTGATTTTCGATATTACGAGGTTGAATCGGGGTAGGTATTTCGGTCTCCATTTTTCTATTTTTTTGGCTGATGAGTTTCAAAACTCTGACAATCTCAAGTAGGCCGATGTAGGTCGGTTCGTTGTCGCCACACTCGATAGCTGAAAAAAAATCTTCGTTTGAATTATAGTATACGCTTGAGAAGCTTTCTTTAAATTTTCCCATGATTTCCTCTTTGTTCACTCTTAACTTACACATAATTTACACACTCGTCAAGAGGTTTGATTTTAATTTGTTTTTAGACTTAAGATTAAATGTGCAATCTATTCGGAAGTGGCAATTTTATTTTTATTTGTTTCTTGTGGGGGTTGTTTCATATCTTTGTCTTCGAGGAGATCGTTGGTTTCCTGTTTTAGATAGTGCAAATTTGGCGTTTCACGAGTTTGGACATCCGTTTTTTGCAGTCTTTCATGAAAGGCTTGGCGTGTATGGTGGAACCCTCGGGCAACTTGTATTTCCGTTTGTCGTAACTGTTTATTTTTACTGGCGGGCCGATACGTTTCAAATGTCAATTAGTGTGCTTTGGGTCGCGCAGAACTTATTTAATATTGCTTCTTACATGAGAGACGCGCGCGCTCAGCAGCTTCCCTTAGTTGGTGGAGGCGAGCATGACTGGACTGAGATTTTCACCCGATGGAATTGTCTGCAGAATGATGTTAAAATTTCGGATCATTTAATCAAGTTGGTCGTGATCGTGCTGTTTATTCACTTGTATTGGTTATTTCATAAAATTGAAGACTGAATTGGTTATGGATATTGAATTTTGAGGTGAGTTTTTCAATAACTTCATTAAGTTTGAATTTCTTTATATTTCACGAAGCAAAACGTACAATTTCCGATTGAGGCCTTTTGAACAAATATTTGAATTTTACGGTGACAGTTGCACTGAATCGAAGTTTGTTTTTCAGAGCTTCCCTCTATAGGTTCTTCAACCGAACGACCGATGATTACAAATTCTGGGTCGTTGATATGATTTTTGAAAGTCACATTGATTCTATTTAAACAGCAGTCTTCAAAGCAGCCTTTTCCCATTAGAAACATGTTGTCTCCTCATTTGTTGTCGTAGTGAGCTCTTCGTCTGTTCTTCATAGAAAATAAAAACAAATTTACTTAACACCCGATAAATTTGTATCGAAGTAATACATATTTCAAACAAAAATGAAGTGAATATCATAAGCAATGAGATATTAAGCAATAGAAATGCTTAACTAGTTCCAAAGTAAAGCTGTCAAAGTTTTGTTTTGTGTTTTCAATTCATATTCATTTATGAAAATTCGAATTCAGATGATTTTCTTTTCTCATTTTTCTTTCAACTGCTTTTCAATCGAATTTCAACATTGTTTTTTTTGTCAATAAACATTCATTTTTATTTAAAAAAAAATTAGAAACTTGGCACAGATCGGGGTGTTCATTATGAAGTGCTTAGTCGTATTTGTTATTTATTCATTTTTTATTTCATCAGAAACTTGGGCGTTAAGCTTCAAGACTACAATTAAAAATCATCGATTTGACCCAGCTATCATTATGGTACCCTCTGGTAAAGACTTTGAACTTGAAGTCTATAATGATGATAACACTGCAGAAGAGTTTGAAAGCCACGATCTAAAAAAAGAAAAAATCGTGGGCCCGAAAAAGACAATTAAAATGAGAGTCGCGGGGTTGGCGAAGGGTGAATATATATTTTTTGGCGAATTTAATGAGTCAAGTGCGCAAGGTAAAGTTGTCGCTGAATAGAATAAGAGGTCATTGTTTATGTCAGTTTTTTTAAATTCGAGTTTAGTTGTATGGAGAGAATCATTCGAGGCGATGCTGGTTGTGTATTTGGTGTGGATTAAATTAAAGAATCATGCTCAATTCGAAATGATAAAGAAAAGTATTTTTGGCTCGGTTACTTTAGGTATTTTAGTCAGTATTGGTTTAGGTACTGTCGCGATGTCTTCACACGATATTTTTGATTCGCAAACTTGGATTTACATGCAAGCTTTCTTACCGATTGTTGCCGCTTCTTTGATGATGCATATGATTGTATGGATGAGTCAACATGCTGTTGAAATAAAAACAAAAATCGACGATGCGTCGAAAAGCAAATTTTCTGCAGCAGTCGCAGTTTTCTTTTTATTGTTAATTACCTTTAGTCGCGAAGGTTTTGAAACTGTTGTTTTTTTATCGGGTATGGCGATGGCATTTGAAGCTAGATCTAAGGCTATGACCGTACTTTGTGGTGGTTTAGTCCTAGGGGTTTTTCTAAGTTTTCTGACTGTGGGGTTGATGGTATTAGGTAAAAAATTTGTTAATCTTACCTTGTTTTTCTTTGTAACAAATTTAGTTTTACTTTATATCGCTGCCGACATGTTAGTTGTCGGGGTTAGCCAGTTGATAGATATTTCGATTGTTCCAGTTTTTGACGTTAATTATGCGAAATGGTTTTTCATAGCCATAGGTTTATTCTTCTTAAGAAAACAAATCGGATTTTTTATCAGTAAAATCAAAAATAGGGGATCGGTTCAAAAAGTTGCGATCGTTTTTATTTTATTATCGTCTTTTGATTCAAAAGCTGAATTTAATTTACTGGGATATGGGGTTATCGATTACCGTAAATTTCAGACATTCAAGTCAACAAATAATTATGAACCCTACTACCGTGAACAGTTTGACTTATCTGAGTTTGCCTTAGAAGGCGAATATCTTTTCGATCAAGGCAACTCTTTAGAATTTGAAATTGAAATAGAGCATGGTGGCGTCGGTACTTCATATGAATTTGAACCTTTAGAAGAGTTTGGTGAATTTGAAAGTGAAACCGAAAAAGGTGGAGAAGTCATTTTGTCTGAATTGAATTACTTCAAAAGATTTAATAAGACTGCCGGAATTAGAATTGGAAAATTCCCATTGCGTGTCGGTTTAGGTTCGGTCATTTCAAATCCGAATAATAATTTAAGCCCAGTGCCTTCACGCTTAGAAATGAACATGATTCCCGTTGGTTGGAATGAAGTGGGTGTGCAAATTGAATATAAATGGCAAGACCTAAAAACCCGATTGTCTCTTGTCAATGGGTTGAATTCTGAATTCTTTAGAACTTACAATTGGATCGGTGGTGGGTATCAGCGGCACTTTGAAGAGATTAATGCTGCAGGCAAGGCCATCTTAGTTAATCTTGAATACGGAAATGTTGAATATGCGCAAGGTTTCGCGATCTCTTATTATCAAGGGGACTCTTCAAGCAATCGTTACAAGTTAGATAAGCTATCACAATCTGCAGAAGTAAAATTATATTCAGCATTGGGTAATTATCGATTTGGTGATTTCATTGTTATGGGTCAATACGTTCGAGGATTCTTAGAAAACGCAGATGCGGTGGTCGATGCGAATACAAATTTAGGCGGGCTAGCTAAACCAAAAGCATTTGCGGCTTTGGGCAGCGAGGCCGTTCTGCGCATGGCGCAGCTTTCTTATGACATTGTTGAACCACTGGCCATTTATGCAAAGTATGAATATGTGAATACATTTTTAGTCGTTGCCGACACCATCACAGCTTTGCCTCGATACGAAGTCGAATATAAGGCATTGGGCATTCGTTGGATCATTGATGAAAATTCACAATTAAAATTTGAAAGTGGAGTCGAAAAGACAAAACTTGATGGATTACCTGAAACAAAATTCTATGCATTAAGTTTTGTCTTAGGTTTTTCCGGAACTCAACAATAAAAAACGAATAAAACGAGGTTAATATGAAAAAAATATTTTTTGCAGCGGTGATACTGATTTTGAGTGTTCAAGCTGTGGCAGTAACAAATAAAGAGATCATCCAAAATATCGCGACCAATGTCATTTTAAAAACTTATCAAGATATGGCCAAAGAAACAGCCGCTTTAAATTTAAGTGTTGAAGCATTTGCTAAAGATCCAAATCAAGAAAATTTAGATAAAGCAAAAGCGGCATGGCGTGCGGCTCGGGTGCCTTGGGAAAGTTCTGAATCTTTTTTATTCGGTCCCGTTGATGCATTGGGTATTGATCCTCAGGTTGATACATGGCCGTTAAATCGATTAGATCTTGAAGGAGTGATGTCTAGCGGGCGCAAAATTAATATTGATCTAGTGCGCAACTTAGGAACGAATATGCAGGGCTATCATACGATTGAATATCTTTTGTTTGGCACGGGTAAATCTTCGAACAATAAACAATTAAGTGACTTCAACCAAATTCAATTTGACTATCTGGTAGCAAGTTCGAGCTTACTTTCAGAATACGCAAGTCAATTGGCATATGCTTGGTCAACACGGTATAATCCTGAAGACCCTCAATCTGCTGGTTATGCAGATATCATTTCAAACCCCTCTTTACAAAATCCAATTTATTCTTCCGAGCGTGCCGTGTTAGAAGAATACATTCAAGGTATGATGGGTATTTTAGATGAAGTTGGTAATGGTAAAATATCTGATCCATTTGGCTCCGATATCAATCATGCAAACGTTGAATTGGTTGAGTCTCCGTACTCTTGGAATTCTTTAGCTGACTTCACAAATAATATTCGTTCGGTTTACAGTATTTATACAGGCTCTTATGGTACTCATAAAGGGGCTGGATTAAAAGATTTTGTTAAGTCTAAGAATGCAAGTTTAGCTCAGCGAATTGAATTTGAAATTCTGAAGTCAATGCAATTGATTCAAAAAATTTCAGGGCCCAATCAAGATATGCCATTTCGCCAAGCGATTTTAAATCCTGAGGGGCGTGAGCGCATACAATTAGCCATTGATCAATTGAGTAAGACAAGAACTTTGATCGAAGAGAATGTTCTTCCGCTTTTAGATTAATATGAGAAATAATATTTTAGGATTTTGTTTCTTAATTTCAATTAAGGTCTCAGTTACGGTTGCTGAAGAACTTGATTACTTAGAAGTTTCAAGATTGGGCGGAGATACATCTTTTGTGATTCAGGGGCAAAGTGTGCAAGCCTATAGAAATCCAAGCCAGAATTTGCCACCCGATCTTTTGAAAGTGCATCTGGCCGGAGATGTTCTTTTCGAAAGAGCATTCTCGGACGACCCCCAAAGAAAAGATTTTGGTTTAGGGCCAGTCAGTAATCATATTTCTTGTATTGGTTGTCACAACCGCGACGGACGAGGGGCATTGCCATTGGTAGATTCTGAAAACAATTGGAAATTGTTGGGTCAAAGTGCAGTCTTTTTAAGAATTTCAATTGAAAAATTTCTTCAAGATAATTCTTCGATTGTGAAATCGGTTGAAAATGATTGGGGGGCACCTCAAAGTGTTCCTGGGTTTTCGACGCAGCTTTTTCAATTGGGTTCATGGGGAATTCGCGATGATTTGCCAGGTTCAGGGCAGGCCCGTGTTTGGATGAAGTACGAGTTTTCTGAATTTGTTTATCCAGATGGACAAACTGTCGAATTAAGAAAACCGATTTTTAAAGTTACTGATGCCTATGCTCCTAGAATATATGAAAGTGATGTACGTACAAGTGCTCGGATTGGTACGCCTATGATTGGTTTAGGTCTATTAGAAGCAATTAAAGAATCAGATATTTTGAAATTGGCCGCTCAAGATTTATCGGCTGAAGGTATTTCTGGAAAGCCAAATTGGGTATTTGATATCGAAAAGAAAATTCAAGGTCATCCTTACCCAATTTCATTGGGGCGTTTTGGGTTAAAGGCGAATACACCTTCAGTGATGCATCAATCTTTGGGGGCATTGCGCGGAGACCTTGGCGTAACTAATTATGCCTTTCCAGACGAAAGCATTAAAGATACGCCTTTGTACCAAGAATTTGCGGCTAAGAATCCGCATAAAATCAAAGATGGTGTGGAAGCTTCTCAGCAAGTCTCGGATCAATTGGTATTTTATTCTCAAACTTTGGCAGTTCCGACGAGGCGTGAAATTATGAATGAAGATGTGTTGGCAGGTGGTCGTTTGTTTATGCAAGTCAGTTGCACATCTTGTCATGTGCCCAGCTTTACGACGGGAAATCATAAAATTTCTCAGTTAGCGAATCAAAAAATATTTCCTTTCACTGATATGCTCTTACACGATATGGGCGAAGGATTGTCAGATGGGCGTCAAGATTTTGATGCAAACGGCAGAGAATGGAAGACAAGGCCCCTTTGGGGTATCGGCCAAAGTAAAACTGTGAATCCCTTGGCTGGATTTCTTCATGATGGTCGAGCTCGAACTTTAGAAGAGGCCATTTTGTGGCACGGTGGCGAGGCTCAATACTCGGTAAGTAAATATACAAAATTGAATGTGACTCAAAGATCTCAGTTGATTCGATTTTTAAATTCTCTCTAGAAAGGTTGAGTATGAAAAAGTTATTAAAAGTGTTCTTACTAGCGATATTTGTTTTAGTCAGCTCGTGTGAAAGTGGATCCCGAGGGGGTAAAAAGTACGATGAAATTGATCGTGGTAACTCTCAAAAAACTTCTGCATACGGTGGATGTGATTTTCACACAGATTGTTGGGATTACAAAGGGGCTTCGTTTCAAGCTAACTCTGGTGGTTCAAATTTGAAAACGAGATGTCAAAACGAAGGCGGGCAGTTTGTGATCAACGGGTGTTCAGATCAGAATGTCATTGCATCATGTTTAATTAATGGAGCGACTGATTCAGAAACTATTTTACATTTTTATCAAAAATCTGGTTTGAATTTGCAAGACGCTGATCAGTTGTGTTCGGCACAGGGTGGAACTTTAAAAGGCTTGGATGCAAGCCAATAATTTCATTTGGTGCGTTAAAGGCTGTTGTTTTTAAAAAACGAGGCTTCGAAGTCACAGTCTTAACGATTCGCATTTGAAGCATTTCTAGCTGAAGGCTGTATTTCGTATAAACTCAAGTTAAGTTTAGAAGAAAGCACAGAAGGGTCATCTAGATATGAAAAAATGGATATTTGTTAGCGCTTTATTTTTAATGACATCATGTACGACTATGCTTCAACAAGGTTATGATGCTCTTCAGGCCGGAAAGACCGAAGAGGCTTTAGGGATTTTCGAAAATTTAGTTGTGAAAGAAAATGAACCTGAAGCACGCGAAGGTCTACGTAAAGCTCAACAGCAGTGGATTGAAAGAAAGTTAATCGATGTTAGGCTTTTTCGTTTAAGTGAAAACATCGGAAGCAGTGAGTCTTTGTTAAAAGAAATTATTCAAAAGCAGAGTCAATGGCAATCTTTTCCGACGGGTGCTGCCTATGCCACTCAGACGGAAGAAATTATGCTTTACTCTGAAAGAGTCAAGGCTCGTATTTTAAAATCTCTTCAATTGAAGAATCCGTTGCTCGCACAATTTGAATTGAACACTCATCAATTTATTTTGAACCGGGCATTAAATGAAAACACTTCGGTTTTAAAAAATTCTGTTTTTAAAGAAGCCGAAGAATTTTGTAAACGAGAAGCCAAATCAATTAAACCGAATGATTATTTTACTCAGATTTGGTTGGTACAAACTTGCCGTAGTTGGGGTATTAGTTTGACCTTGAAAAAGACCTTGAGTTCGGTTCAGTTTATTAAAAATCTATCGGCTGAATTTGATATTAAAAATTTAGATGCAAAGGCCGCAGATGTTTTAGGTCAGCATCTGCAAAAAGCCTTTCAAAAATCTAAATGGTTTAAAAACGACGGTACCTATAATCTTAAAGCCATTTTGAAAGGTGATTATCGAACGCAAGTTAATGAATATCCTGTTCATCGAACTGCAATTTATTACGTGGATGTACCTTATGAAGAAACCTATAAAAGAGTTAAAGATGTAAAAGATAGAAATAATGGTGGGTTTGTTTCATTGCTTGGATTACTTTTTTCTGGGGCGCCATCAGAGCGTGTAACAGATAACAATGACGGAACTGAGACCGTATATGTTACGAAATATCGTAAAGAGAGTCGTATATTTCCTTACGAAGCAGTTGAAGTTCGAGCTAGCAAAATTCTTGACGGTGAAATTAGATACTCTCTGGATCAGCAAAGTTTAACTTTTAAGGTCTTTGAAAATTGGAATATGAAAGATGATCGACACAAAGAAAACTTTCGAGACGCAGGATTGTCTGCGAATAATCCTGTGATTCCATCAGACGAGCAATGGGTTTCTTCTTTAGGAGATTCTTTAATTCAGAAGCTGACCGATTCTTTGCAACAAGAGTGGTTTAATCGCTTTTGCCAACCATTGACGACCGTAAAAAGCGGCAGTTTCGAATACGATGAACACATTCATCGGTGCGGTTATCAAATCAATGGGGCTATCCCTGAAGTTATAAATCAGTATTATCTTGAAAAGTGGAAAATTAGTTTCAACGATTATAATTCACTATTAGTTCATGGAAGCGCACCAAATTTTTGATTTGGTGCAAAGCAGTTATCCGCAGATGATGAATAGCAAAACCGAGACTTTTCTTGGTAAGAATCTGTGATATGTGTGCTTACGAAGTTCTTCGAAAAGATACAGAGTTGTGTTGGCAAGAAATTAAAGTGAATTTACAAATTCAAAACTTATTGAACTCAAAAATTTTTTTTAAAAAACGATCTTTTTCACTAAAAGTCGACGAAGAGTAGTGTATTTTTATTTTCAATAATATTTACTGAGTAAGGAAATTGGGGCGACCAACGGGGCTTGAACCCGCGACAACCGGAATCACAATCCGATGCTCTACCAACTGAGCTATGGCCGCCACATAAAAAGATTTGTCTGTTATAGACATAAATGAAAATAAAATCAAGAATTTGACTCTGATTTGCCAGCAAAGGGGGCATTAAATTCGCACTTGTGACTAAAATATGCGGTACGTAAGAGCGGAAATGCGTTTATTTAGCTTTGGAGTCAGGTTTATCCTGATTTTGGGGACCTTTTTGGTCTTTTTGTCTAATGCTAAGGCGAATGGGTTGTCATGCGAAAAGCTTTTTGAGCCATCTGTATTTCGCGCCAAACCTGACCGCCTTTATGATTATTATCAGCAGCAAATCTCACTTTTGTCTCAAGATGAAGTGGCTTCGTTGAATCGCTCATTCGTAAAATCTGTTAGTGAATATGTTCCGCCAGACAACGATAAACGATCGCAAACTTTAGACCAAGTAAGGGCGCAGAAAATTTTAGATTTGGTATTCGATCATCCAACTATAGGCTTTAAAGCCGATGACATTTATTCGCAACCCGGTGAAGAGATGGGGTATTGTTTTGGGCGCGCCATGTATATGCATCTTATAGCTTTGAAGCTCGGGGTTCAAAAAGAATCGATTAAAAAAATATGGGCCGTGGGTCCGATGCAATCAGATAAGCCCGGTGTTGAGTGGGGATATCACGTAGCTTTGATGGTTTACACGAAACAGGGTTGGATTGTTTTGGATCCTAATTTAAGAAGAGTATTTTCGGTCAACGATTGGGTTCAATACTACGAAGCTAAAAATTTGGATGGTCGCGGGCGATTCTATGCAACCGATCCTGAAAAATTTGGTTTGTATTCTGGCAAGTATTCAAGGTATCTCTTGGGTTTAGATCTGAGTCCGGATCAAGATTGGTTTAAGCATTACTTTGTAGACATGATGCAAGCTATACGAACCGAAAATTTATCAAAACTAGGATTAACTAAAATTTCTGTCAAAGAAGGAATGGTTTCGGGATCTAAACCTATTTCTCGAATCATTTTAGATTTGATTGGTTTTTAAATAGTGATCAACTTACTAATAATTCCGCCCCGTTGATAATCGAACACTATTTCAACTTGTCCGCTTCCTTGAAAGAACCATTCGAATTGGTCTTGTTCTTTGTTTTGTCCAGATCTACCTGATATCGGAGAGTGAAAAGGAACAAAATTATTGCGGCCTTGAAGGTGATCAATATCCATTTGTTTTTTTCCGGAAATCAATTTTAATCTGCCGATAGTATTCAACTTGAAATGAGGGGAATTGACGGCCTTGACCTTAAGGGCTTGCCGACTTCCGTTTGTAGGTAAAAATCCTTGATTTTCGACTATGACAGTTAATTTTTTAGTTTTAGCATCGATTGATTGAACATCGATGGACTTAATGTGCACAAGTGGAGCGACTTTTGCCATTTGAATTATGATATTGTTCACTTTGAGAGTTTCTTGATTCAAAAACTTCGCAGGCGGATTGCGAAAAAGAAATCCTGTTTTCCAACCGCCAATCTCGACCTCGCCCAGCTGCGGATGCGCAAACTTCTTCCATGGCTTGTAGAACTGAGTAGTCGGTAGTTTGCTTTTTGCCCATTTAAAAATTTTAAGCATTTCATTTTCAGTCGGGTTAAAATAGCGCGAAACATGATCTTTAATTTTCAGACCAGCAGCCTTCCAGACATCCCATATTTCGATCGTGTAAGAAAAGACTCCGCGATGATCAAAGCTCCACTCGTCGGCCGTGCCGGCCTCGGATTCGCGAGAATAGTATTTGAAATCTTTAGCCGTAGATAAACTTTCATAACCAGAAACGCGAGCGGCCTCATCCGCTAGGGTTTTCAAGATGAGTAAATCTTGTAGATCAAACTTTTCTTCTGGAGAATTTGCAGGAGGTCGTAAAATTAATCCTCCATATGTGTGTAAAGACAAATGGGCAAAAATTCGTGGGCGTGCGACAAAGGCCTCAATGAAACTACGAATCTCGGTTGATGCGGCCGGGTGGGGGCCAGCCCCTTTTTGGGTGCCCTCGGGCCGGAAGCCCGCCGGAAAGTGCCGGTTGAAATCAAATCCATAAGGATTTTCTTGAGTTTGGTGAAAACCGTCGTAGTTTTGAAATAGGCCTTCTTTAAAAAGCTTAAAAAATTTTTCTTTCTTTGTAGGAAGATCAAATGGCTTTCTTTGTACAAGAATATCTTTATTGCCTTTTGATATTTTGAAAGCTCCGGCCTGGTCTTCTTTGCGAATTAATAAAACTTCACCATCTTGGTCGATGTCTTGCTGAACTAAATTTTCATGTAACGCAGGATTCGGAAATAATTTGGGGCTTGATCTGATTTCGAATTTATTTTTAATGAAAAACTCAGCACCATCAGGACTGACCTGAGGAAGAATATAAAAATTCATCTTATCTAATAAAAACTGCAAGTCTGAGTTTTTTTTTAGATTTGTAAGCGTTTGATAAATAAAATTCAAACACGCTTCAGCACCAGCTATTTCGCTTGCGTGGGTGTTGCCGTCAACCCAAAGACTCGGTTTGTCTGCATGACCACCTGTATTTTTATTTGTTAAAGAAAGAAGCCAAATTTTTCTTTTTTTGAGGGTGGTGCCGATTGATTCTAAAGTGGTGTATTCGGGAAACTCTGTTGCGACTTGTTTTAAAAAGTCCGTGATTTCATTGTAGTTGTGATATTTATTTGGATTCCATTTTAACATTTGGACCTACACTAAAATAATTTCGTCTAAAGGAATAGGTTTTGAAAATAAATAGCCTTGCCCGTAGTCTGCGCCAAGTTCAATCAACTTGTTCATTTGAGCTTCAGTTTCGACACCTTCGCCAATTATTTTTATACTGAGGGTTTGTGCTAAATAGATTATCGATTTAACAACGGCTTCGGTTTTGGGTTCAGCTAACATTTTTTGTACGAAGCTGCTGTCAATTTTAATAAAATCAATTGGCATTTTGGCTAAATATTGCAAACTTGAAAAACCAGTTCCGAAATCGTCAATCGAGATTTGATAGCCTAAGTCACGACAGCGTTGCAAAGTGTCTAAGACGACAACGCCTTCCATTAAAATTCTTTCAGTCATCTCAAGTTTAATGGTTTTAGGATCAATGCCAAACTTTTTTTGAGTCGCGGTCAAATGGCCTATGAATTCATGATGAATAAATTGTTTTCCCGATATATTAACGCTAACCGAGTAATGAGGCATTTTTTTCTGAAGGATTTGAAGATGGCGAAAACTTTCTTCTATAATCCATTCTCCGACCGGGACAATAATCGAAGAATTTTCAATAAGATCAATAAATAAAGAAGGGGCAATCATACCTTCAGTAGGGCTTTGCCAGCGCAACAAAGATTCTGATCCAATCATTGTCTTGTTATTTAGATCGATGATAGGCTGATGAAACAAAAGAAACTCTTTATTTTTAAAGGCTTCAAAAATCTTATTTTCGAGGCGAATTTTGCTGATGCCTTCGCCTTCGTCAGCATAAACTTTAGTCGACATATTGCTTGCATTGAGTTGATCATTTTGATTGCGTAGGCGCTTCAGAAGAAGTTGAACAAGTAATCGAACTATTGTGTCGGCCGAATGCACTCGATCTAAAAGCTGATCTTTTGAAACCACGATCAAAGTGCAATCATCTAATGCCTGTGCTGATGCTGAGCGATTTAAGTTATCTAAAAGTGCCATCTCTCCAAAAATTTCAGATTCGCCAATCACAGAAAGTGGGACTTCCGTATTTTGCTTGGTAATTAATATTTGCACACGACCTTTTTCAATTAAATAAGCACAGTCGCCCGAGTCGTGCTGTCGAAAAATATAGTCACCTTTTTTAAAATGAACTTTCATGTTTATTTTTCACGCAGGTAATTAATACCTGTCCATGCCTCAGTTGGTGGGTTTGCAATTAAATCGGTACATTTTTTAATAAATGTCTTACTGATTTTGTCTTCTGAATTTAGTCTTTCACAATGCTCAAATAGATTTTTAGCTTCACCGAAATGCCCCTCCACGTATTTCTTTCGGGCCGCGTGGTAAA